>RCNB010000785.1_pt1 | contig 20648 bp, 16 predicted proteins | sample 2041321 | NCBI WGS metagenome assembly RCNB01 (sample SAMN09708232, study PRJNA481090) | Marine sediment metagenome, whole genome shotgun sequencing project. | reverse complement strand
AAAGCCTGATTTTCTTCTGGCGAATGCAATAAAAAATAATAGCCTAATACGCGCTCTAATTGAATTGAATTTGATAAGTAGTTATAGACAGCGTTTATTTTTGAAAGTCGCGAAGACAAATAATTGTTTTGTGCATCTAACAGCTGAACAATATTCACAGAACCATTAGCGTAAGAAACTTGCGTTAGCTCTAAACTTTCTTTTGCTGCTTCTTCTGAAACTTTTGAAGTTTCTATATTGGCAATCTCATTAAATAAATTGAGTATGGCTTTATTAACATTGATTTCTATGCTCAATGCTACATTTTCTTTATTTATCGTAAGTTGATCTTTCTGTATGGTAGCAGTTTGCCTATTAATATTCGTTAGAGTTCTATTAAAGATAGGAACAGAAATATTTACACCCACATTATAATTGCTTAATGGATAATTGGGTACCAAAAATTCGCTCCCTGCTCCACTTCTGCCAAACTCGCGGTTAAATTCACCCTGTAATGCTAATGTCGGCAAAAACCGGCCAGCACTATTGAGTTTTAAACTACGCTGAGCTGCATTTAAATTATAATTCAACGATTTAATTTCAGGAGCATTCTCTTTAGCAAACTTTACTAAATACTCTATAAAAGGACCTCGAAGCTTGACGTCATCAATAAGTTCTTTTAATTGTAGGTAATTATAATTTTTTAAAATTCCCTCACCTAATTCAGCTTCATCAACATCAATTTGAAGGTTAATAGGATTGTTTAACAATTGATTGAGTAAAAAATAAGTTTGCTGTAATTGATTCACTGCTTCAACTAATGATTGCGTATTTTGTGCCTGTTCACTTCTAAATCGTAATACATCTGATTTTCCAGCCTGCCCGGCTTCGAAATTTTGTTTTGAAATTTGAAGGTTTTTTTTGGTCAGATTCAAGTTTTGATTCTGAATTTGCAAATTGGCTTTTAAAATTAAAGCATTAAAATAAACATTTGACACATCCAAAATGGCATCTAATTGATCGATATTGTATACTTCTTCCTGTCCTTTTAATAATTCCTTTTGAATCGAAATGTTCGCATTAGCAGCATTGGAAAATATAGTTTGTTCTAAAGTAATCGCACCTGATGTTCTAAATTCGGGAGCTTGACCAAGCGAGGCTGCAGCCAATTTCGGATCTACATAAGCACCCGTTGAACTGGCGACAACACTTGGGTAATAATCGCTTTTTGAAGCCTTTACATCTTGCTCGCTTAATGCAATATCTCTTTTACTAACTTGTAAACTCAAGTTCTCCCCTACTACCGTCTGCATCACATCTAATAAATTGTATTTCTTCTCTGCGAGTCCATTTTCAAAATTCCCAACAAAATTTGTTTTACCTAATAAGCTGAATTTTATTGACACGCCTACACTTTTTGCGGTACTATTATTTACAGTAAGCCTATCATCATATTGAATAAGAACAGTTCCATTTGAACGCACTTGTCCGTTGACATAAGACTCAACAGTTAATGCGATTCGCCTAAAAAACTGATTTAAGTTATCATTTGATTGATTTGTTGCCATTAAACCGTTCACAACATCTTCTATCCGAGTACTTGTAAAAGATGGGATTTTTTCTTCGATTAGCTTACTTGCAATTTTAGTAATATCATTCTTATTTAGAAAAAAAGCATTCGCCAAATAAAAGGCATCTATGTCTTGATTAATCGCCTTGGTAATATCATCACTAGTTACGTAAGGAATCAAAATATAATTAACCCCTAATTCTTTCGTTTCTTTATCAAGTAATGACTCAAATGACAAAACATCTACTAAACCCGCTTCTATCGCAATTCCCACTGTAGTAAAACTTGTCAATTCTTTTAAAGTGCTTAAATCGCTTCCAAAAGATTGCCGAACCATTAAAGAAGTTAAATTTGAAACGTCGGCATTATTATTGACATTAACGGAGTCAAAACCTTCATTCCTAGAACCGAATAATATTGTTGGTTTTTCATAGTTTTCTAATTTAGAAATTACCACAATATTGACTGCACCAAAAGCAATAATAATATCTGTATTACTATTTAAAAGGATCGTGTAATTCTCTTTTGCTTTTTCGAGACTATAACGATTCACTAAAATATTTGAATCAGAAAAAATCACATTGGCATCTTCACCTACCACTGCAGTTATTTCCTTTTGCAACTCTAAAAGTATTGGTTCCAATTTAGCAGTTCGATAGTCTAATAAAATCCCGATATTATATGTAGGTTTCGTTTGCGAAAAACTTGTGAATACCATAAAAAATGCAAATACGAACAAAAGTTTTCTCATCTCAAGATAATTTATTAGAAGCAAATATACCCAAATTAGGATGATATCAATCAATTGCTGATGACATGATTATAGTTGTATAATTTTCAATGCAATATTATTAATAATGTGCTTCTAAAAACTTCAAACCGTTGGTCGACATAATACGATCAATAATAGCATCTACCGAAATTTTATTCGCTTCGAATTTTAATTCATTATTTTTCATATAGTTAAAAGCATGTCGTTCTAAGAAATCAGCAAGAAAGGGAAATTCTTCAACGGTCCAAAAACTATTTAATGGATCGATAATTCCATCAAAATCAGTTCCTAAAACAATACAATCCCATGCAAAAATTCGGTTGGAATCGAGCACCTCTAAAATATGTTGAATTTGATTCCATAATAGTTCAGAACGGTAATGCATAATTTTAGACCGTTTTACCGATTTCTTAGTCGCTTTCAAGGTTTTTTTATTGACAATACGCCGCTCATCTAATTGCAACCCAAAAACTCCCTTGCCTTTTGCAATTCTAATAATTTCATCATTGTAAAAATTGATATCAACCGGATTTAGTTTTGTAGCAACTTTTGATCCTTTCTGTACACTTTCATCAAAAGATTGAATACCATTTGCAGCTCCATGACTAACGACCAAAGGAAGGTTTCTATAAGCAGAATTAGTATCAATAATTTTATAAAAATCCTTGCGCGAAGCCACACTCATATGCTTCAAGTCAATTAAAATACGTTTCCCGTTTTCAAAACTCAAGAGTTCATTAACGACTTCAATTCCTAATGGCGTAAATCCTGAATTTAGGCCGTCGCTTTGGTCAACTTTACTTTTTACTAATTTTGTAAAACTTTCTGCATGTCCACAAAAGTGATTCCAGAAATGGTGTGCGATCGCAACAAAAAACGGCGGATGCTCCCAATTCTTAATTTTCGATAGATTGGCCATTAATTGGGATTTGTTAGGAGCTCGTGATATATCATTGTGCAATACGTGCAATCCCTCTATTGATAATAGTATACAGATTGTTTCGATGTTGTCAATATTAGCTCTAACTGCTTTAATCTCTGAATAACTATTTACCAAACGATATCTGAATTTTCCTTCCGGTAAGCTCATAACACTGCCATCCAATTGTTTATAGAAGTCATACTCCATTTCGAGGTCCTCAAAATAATTCGTTAATGCTTGAATAGCATCAACTCTTTTTTTACCAACACCCGTTGCAAAATTAGAAGCGATATCACTAATAAATTCATTTTTTATTTTATTTTGAAAAAACTCTTTTTCTATCGGATATAATGAAACGCAAGCAACACGCACTCCTCCTTTCGCCATACTTGTAAAATTTGCTTGTGAAAACTTAGTTAAATGAATAACATAATTTAAGAGTTTATCTACTATTGAGGGTGGATTGTACTTCCAAATGCTATTAGATCTATTTCTGTGTGGATTATTTCTACCAATTTTTTTATAGTTAAAACTTTTTCCAAATGGTTTCATCGCAGCATGGCAATGAAAGTCGACATAATCATTTCTTGAGATAATTCTATTTTCAGCTGTCATATAATTATTTTTAAATAAAAAATACGCATTCAAACAGGATCAATACAACCTTAAAAGAACATTCGTAGTTGTAGACCATTGAACGACTTAAAGTTAAGACTTAAAAACATGCCATACAAGAAGGTTTTTTCTGAATTGTCAAAATTTCTACGATAATTCATCGAGAGGCTATTGAACCAGTAGTACTATGCTTTCTGTGGGGTTTTAATTTTTAAGGATATATAATCAAAAAAACTAGAAATCCGAGCGTTATTTAGCTCATATGCTAACAATTTAAAATCACTCGACGTCTATTTAGTTCTATCTATTTATTCTCTGAGATAGTTCCTCGATATTGAATCTGGAAACGGTGCGAACTATTAACGCGTATATCGCTGCGCATGCTAGGATATAATTGTAGGGTTACCTGATACGTTTCAGTATTATTTTGTTTATCTTGAATCTTAAATTTAATAACATAACTGTTTTTTTTACCCTTCTCAACACTATATTCTTTAGCAATATTATCAAACTCAATTCCCGCATTCGTATCTCCCGGAATAGCCCCCATTTGACGCTCACCATAGTAGGGTAAATATCCTGAGATACTATCGTTTTTTATAATTATATAATTTGGATTACCAATCAAGCTTATGGCACCCGCCGAACTACCCGGTTGTAAAAGGCCTGCATTTGCAATACTCACGAGACCACTTGTCAATTGTGGATACGCCATTTGAGACTCAATTCGAAAATTTCTTTGAGCAACCAAGCTATCCAAAACAGTATTATTAACGACTGTTTCTGATTTTGATGACGCACATCCAGCAAGATGAAGGAACGCAAATACGGCTACGATCATTATAGTAACCCTGATGTTTTTGTTGATATTCATAACTATAAATTAAACAATGAGACTTAAGTTAAGAAATATTTTTATAGGAAAACATTTTTTAACATTCTTTATAAAGGTATTCGAATAGGTATTCGCTACAATCCGATGCGTTCGTTAGGTTATTTAAGATTTGGCACATTATTTCTTAGAAGTAATAAAATACACCCCAGTCAATAAAATAGCAGCAGCAATAATCGATTGTAACGTGAGTCGTTCGTCTAGAACTAGCCATCCTAAAAATAAAGCCACTACGGGGTTTACATAGGCCGATGTCGATACTTTTTCAGTAGACACTTCTTTTAATAAAAAGTTGAAAGCGGTAAAAGCAACGATACTCCCAAAGATAATAAGGAGCACTACGGACCAAGTTGCAGACGGACTCCATAACGTAGGTGCTATCCAAATTTCTCCAAACAACATGCTCGACAAAAATAGAAAAACACTCGCAATCAACATTTGATAAGCAGTACTTACAAAGAAACTCGGCGGTAAATCTGCTTTTGAAACAAACACACTAGCATAACTCCAAGAAAGCACACAAGTTAATATCATAAACATACCGATAATACTATTGGTGTCAGCTGCAATTGACTGCTGACTGACTAATAAATACATACCAAAAACTCCTAGAATTATGCCAATTATGGACTTCCTCTTTATTGGTTTTCTATCTATTAATCGCATTAATAATAATACAAATAAAGGTTGAGTAGATGCTTCTAACGCTGCAAAACCACTATCGACATATCTTAAGGCCCAAACAAAAACACCATTTCCATAAACTAAAAATAAAAACCCCGCAACGAAACAATTGGTCAATTGCCTCCTTGAAATTTTTAATGGCAACTTTAGAAATTTAGAAATAACTACCATAATTACTCCAGCAATACTAAAACGAAGCCCTGATAGAAATAAAGGGGGCATTTCAGTTACTGCAATCTTATTTAATAAATAAGTTGAGCCCCAAATAATATAGATCGCAATAAATGCTAGAATGACAAGTAATTTTGGCGATTTTGACATGCGTTTAGTTAGACGACGAAATTAATCCTTTATTTAAAAACAGATATCTTTAATTTTATATATTTCTTCTGACTAAAAAAAGTATTTTGCAGCCATAAAAACAGACTGAATTGAAAGTATGTATAGCTGAAAAACCTAGTGTTGCCCGTGAAATTGCACAGGTATTAGGAGCAACAATAAAGCGTGACGGATATTTCGAAGGAAATGGATATGCCGTTACCTATACATTTGGGCATTTATGCACACTATTTGAACCTAATGACTACAAACCATATTGGAAGAGTTGGGATTTAAATAATCTACCAATGTTACCCGAAAAATTCAAGACCAAAGTAGTTGCAAACGGGGGTATTCAGAAGCAATTTAAAATTGTAAAGAATCTATTTGATAAGGCTGAAGTTGTTATTAATTGTGGAGATGCTGGTCAAGAAGGCGAGCTGATTCAACGTTGGGTGTTACAGCAATCAAATTATACAGGTGAAGTAAAGCGTTTATGGATTTCTTCATTAACCGCCGAGGCTATAAAAGAGGGGTTTAAAAATTTAAAACCTTCATCAGCATACGATAACTTATATTATGCTGGGTTTTCACGAGCTATTGGGGATTGGTTATTAGGAATGAATGCTACGCGTTTATACACACTCAAGCATGGAGGATATAAACAGGTACTTTCAGTTGGGCGTGTGCAAACACCAACTTTAGCAATGCTGGTAAATCGCTATAAGGAAATTGAGAGTTTTAAGCCGCAACCATATTGGGAATTGCAAACATTATACAGAGAAACCTTGTTTAGCTATGAAGATGGACGTTTTTTAAACATGAAAGATGGTGAGGTACTAGCTAATAAAGTTAAAGATGACGCGTTTGAAATAGTATCAATTACTAAGAAAAAAGGTAAAGAATACGCACCCAAACTTTTTGATTTAACAGGTTTGCAAGTGTATTGTAATACTAAATTTGGTTTTTCGGCCGATGAAACCTTAAAAATTGTACAAAAATTATATGAACAAAAGGCGGTAACGTACCCAAGAGTAGACACAACATTTCTTCCCAATGATGTTTATCCTAAAATTCATGGAATTTTAAAAAACCTATCCAATTATAGCGATCTAACAGCAGAATTATTAGGAAAAAAAATACGAAAATCTACAAAGGTCTTTAATGACAAGAAAGTTACCGATCATCACGCAATTATTCCAACAGGTATTCAACTTAATTTACAGTATAATCAACAACGAGTTTATGAAAGTATCGTAAGGCGATTTATTGCTGTTTTTTATGATGATTGTGAAGTTTCAAATACAATGATAATCGGAAAAGCCGCCAACGTAAAATTTAAAACCTCTGGTAAAGAAATCTTAAAGAAAGGTTGGCGTATCGTTTTTGAAAGCAATTCAAATTCGAGTACAAATTCCACAAAACTTTTACCTGCCTTTATTAAAGGTGAAAAAGGACCTCATAAACCCTCTTTTGTAGAAAAACAGACAAAACCACCCAATCAGTATACAGAAGCTACCCTGCTTCGTGCCATGGAAACTGCTGGTAAGCAAATAGACGATGAAGAGCTGCGTGAATTAATGAAAGACAATGGCATAGGCAGACCGTCAACACGAGCCAATATTATAGAGACCTTGTTTCGAAGAAAATATGTACAACGCAACAAGAAACAACTCGTTCCAACGACTACTGGAATCAAGTTAATTGATACCATTCAGAATGAATTATTAAAGTCGGCTGAACTTACAGGAACTTGGGAAAAGCAATTAAAAGATATAGAAAAAGGTACATTTAAAGCAAGTCAATTCATTAAAAACATGAAGCAGTTAGTCGATCAGCTGGTTTATGAAGTACGCAATGAAAACAAGCGCGCCAATATTTCTCATAAAACAAATAAAAAAACCATTATAAAAAATAAAGTACAAAAAAAGGAAAACATTAAAGGTTTCATCTGCCCTATGTGTAATAATGGACGACTTTTAAAGGGGAAAAATGCCTATGGATGCAATAGATATACAGAGGGTTGTAACTTTAGATTACCTTTTAGTATAAACGAAAAAAAAATATCTGAAAATCAGTACCTTCGATTATTACAGAAAGGTACTACTGTAAACCTCAAAGGTTTTAAAACGACAAAAGGTACGGTTGATGGTGCCTTGACTTTTGATGCTGCCTTTAGTGTGATATTGAATACAAAAGAAAACCCTACTACTGAAAACAAAGATCAGTTAGCTTGTCCAAAATGTAAAAAAGGGTTCATTATTAAAGGTAAAACGGCATATGGATGCAGTGGATATACAACGGGATGTAATTTTCAAGTTTCATTTCATATCGTCAAAGAACAAGCCACTGGTAAAACAATAACCAAAGAATTAGTACGGAAAATTTTAACAGAGAATTCGTAAAAAGACATCATGGAAAAACAAATATTTCAATTAAAAGCAGGGCAGCCTTATATTCAACTGAATAATTTGCTGAAATTTTTTCAATTAGCCCAAACAGGAGGACATGCAAAAATTATTATACAGAATGGAGAAGTACTAGTTAATGGACTGGTAGAGATTCAGATAAGAAAAAAGCTGGTAGTATCCGACGAAGTACAAGTAGGCGAACATCTTATTAAAATCGAAGCTTCTTAAGCAAGAATTTTCTTGATTTCATTTATATAACCTTCAATGTCCATAGTACTTGTATCAATACCAACACTTTTATTCCCGTAGGGGCCATACTTTAAAATACTAGGGCCTAAAAACAATCCTAGTACCGAAATTTCTGCAGCGCTTGCTAAATGCATAATACCACAATCTGACCCAATATATAGCTCGGTATTTGCCATAACTGCACTCATTTCTCGAATATTTTTACTATAATATGACGGTGCTTGAAAATCTATTTGAGAAACATTCTCCATTGGTAAGACTTCTAGAATATTATAGTCGTGTCCAAACTCTTCAAGTAAACGTTCATAAAAAGGTATCCACCATTCTTTCGAGTACATTTTACTACCCGTAGCAAAAGTATATAAACTCAGTGTTTTTTTAGTTGGAGACACAAGCGTATCCAGCAGTTCTTTACCTTGTTTAATTTCGGTATCACTAAGTTTAATATTAAGCGTGGATATGCCTTTATTTGTTGATTCTAGCCCTACTCTTTGAAGATAATCTCTTAAGTTATATATTTGATTTTTAGCAATATGGGTTTCTTTATTGTTAGTTTCACTTTCATTAATATCAAGAGCGTCAAAAACTTTATATTTAGAAGATGCTAAAAATGTATAAATTTTTCCTGATGAAGAATCTGCTACAGCATTCACCACCAAATCATATTTTTTTTTTCTAATCGAAAATGCGCCTTTTAAATATTTACCAAGGTTATTAAAGGGTTTTTTTGGCAATTGAATTATTCGATCTATACTAGTATATCTCTCAAAGAGTATGGGCGCTACACCGCCTTGCACGAGTAAATCTATTTTAGCGCCAGGAAAATAATTTTCAATTTCTTGAATTAAAGGAGTAATCAATAATAAATTGCCCAACCTATGATTTGGTCTACAAATGAGTACCTGCTTCACTTCAAGTTTTTCATTTGACACGAGAGGCTTTGGTAGTTGAGTACTACCAATACGTCTTGTTAACCAATTCATGGCTTTTCTTCTATAATTATTAACCTTAATCGATGGCTTCATCTAACAGTCTTTATTAAGAGCAAAAGAACAAAAATATTTTGTATTCTGTAATATATCTGGAAAAAAGACATCCTTTCAGGTACCTTTAAATCACATATTGAACTTAACTGAAATCAAACTAGGCTCCTGTGGATTAGTTCTTGCCCGATAATTTAATTTGATAAATCAAAAACGCCTTGCAATGGATCTTGTGATAGCAAATAACATATCGAGCAGATGCTAGACCTAGTTCTATCAAAATCAGAGGCATCATCAATTATAATCCCAATCGGACCTGCGCTAATAGTTCCGACTTTTAGAACAATAGAACCGCTATCATTTTCGTTACTAGATGAGAATAATGTAATTGCTACGACAAGTAGCCATAAAATTGATTTTTTAAACTTATTTTTAAATTTTTATTCATAAAGGTAGATATGAAAAAGACCTTAATAATTCTTGTGCTTTTTTTTCTATATCAGGCAAATGCTCAATCTCGCGTTGCTACTGAATGGAATGAACAGCTATTAGATGCGATAAGAATCGATTTAGCAAGGCCTACCGTGCACGCACGCAATCTATTTCATAGCAGTATGCTTATGTATGATGCTTGGGCCGTTTTTGATGAAAAAGCGGAAACTATTTTTTTAGGAAAAAAGTTTGGAGGCTATACTTGCAATTTTGACGGAATCGTATATCCTAATGAAGTATTTACTGCGCGACATGAGATTATAAGTTATGCCATGTATCGTTTTTTAATGCATCGTTTTTCTAGTTCTGAAACGACTAAATTAAGAATCACAACACTATTCAGATCATATGGTTACGACACTGATAATACATCGACGAATTATAGCATCGGATCTTATGCCGCTTTAGGCAATTATTTGGCAAACGAGATGATTCTATTTGGTTTGCAAGATGGTTCAAATGAAGCATCTTCTTATGAAAACAGGTACTATAGTCCTGTCAACACACCTTTAGAAATGTATGAATATTCAGACACGAATCCTATAGACCCTAATAGATGGCAACCCCTTGCCTTTTTAGAATTCATAGACCAAAGTGGTAATGTACTCGAAAGTACCCCTAGCTTTTTAAGCCCCGAATGGGGAGAAGTCACACCATTTTCACTTAACATAAATGATTTAACTATTAGTAATAATGGCTTTGATAGCTATATTTACAATGACCCTGGACCACCAGATTATATTTTAAACTCAGATGAAAATGGTATCGATGATCCTTATAAGTGGGGGTTTGCATTAGTAGCATCTTGGTCTTCACACCTAGACCCAAATGATGATACCATGATTGATATTTCGCCTGGAGCTATCGGTAATTTATCACAAGATGATCTTCCACAAACGTTTGAAGAATATAAGGAGTTTTATAATTTTTTAGACGGTGGCGATATAGGAAAGGGCCGCGTCATCAACCCTTATACAAACACCCCTTACGCACCAAATATAGTTAAGAGAGCAGATTATGCTAGAGTATTGGCAGAGTTTTGGGCAGACGGACCAAATTCTGAGACGCCGCCCGGACATTGGTTTACCATATTTAATCATATCAATACAGCTTTTTATGACAATCGTAGATTTGCTGGTGAGGGCTCCTCTTTAGGACAATTAGAATGGGATGTGAAATGTTACTTAGTTCTAGGAGGTGCATTACATGATGCTGCAGTTACAACTTGGGGAATTAAAGGTTATTATGATTATGTTAGACCGATATCAGCTATTCGATATATGGCGGGTAAAGGGCAAAGTTCAGATAGATCTTTATCAAGTTATGATCCGCATGGTTTACCGTTGATTCCAGAAAAAATTGAATTAATCAGTGAAGATGATCCATTGGCAATTGAAAATATTGATAACATTGGTAAATTAAAAATTAAAGCATGGAAAGGTCCTGATTATTTAAATAGCACATCGACGATCGCTGGTGTTGATTGGATTTTAGGCTCGCATTGGTGGCCATATCAAAGAGGAACTTTCGTAACACCGAATTTTGCTGGATATTTATCTGGACACTCAACTTTTTCGAGTGCAGCAGCACAAGCCTTAACTTTAATAACAGGAAGCCCTTATTTTCCAGAATTTTATGGAAATTTTGATGCTCAGAGAAATGAATTTTTAGTTTTTGAAGAAGGTCCTTCAGAAAATATTAGATTAGAATGGGCAACGTATAAAGATGCGTCAGACCAAACGAGTCTTTCACGTATTTGGGGAGGTATTCACCCACCAATCGATGATATTAGAGGTAGAATCATTGGAGAAAAAATCGGAAATGAAGCTTTTGCTTTAGCTATTCAATATTTTAATGGGGATATTTGTAATGATGAAAATTGTTTGGTGACAGCAGATGATATTAACATCTATCCTATTCCTTTTGAAAATGAAATCACCATAGCATCTAAAGCAACTGGAATAGTCATAGCTGAATTATTTAGTCTTGACGGAAAAAGAGTCTTTCAAAAGGAAATACAATTGAGCCGTAATGCAACTACATCACTTGTGATACCTGCAATAAGTACTGGAGTTTATATCGCTAAGTTTTCAAATGCTTTCAGTAAGGAGATCGTACTCACTAAAAAAGTTATAAAAATATAATATTCTTATTCTGCTGGTCTACCATGAATTTCTTCAAAAATGGTGTCAAAATTATCTCTTAAATAGGTGCGTAATTTCATGCGATAATCATTCTTCATCCATTCAACGAAATTATTGGTGCTTTTACTAATACATTTTGAATAGCGTTGAATTCTAAAATCTATATCGTCACCAAGAAGTTTTGCAAGCGCAAGCGCATCGTATACATCTTCGCTGTTTTCAATACATATTTTTGTGTGATGAGAAATAGATTTCTCGAGCACTACTTTTGATGAAAGGCCATTTTTAACAGCTTCTTTATACACTTCCCTAATATCAAAAGATAAATCAGGAGATTTGCTAAACTGTACTTTAATCACCTCCGGCATTTCATAAGTGAAATTACCTTCTAATTCTTCATCAGTTTGTAATTTATCGAGATAGTAATTAGGAGATCTAAATATACGCTGCCAATCTAAATTCGAGCCCCAAGGTCCAAATCGATGAAAGTTATTACCTAAATCTATGACTGAAAAAAACTTTTTATTATCTAAAATTCTACTCCCTCTACCAATCATTTGATAATATAAAGTCAATGATTTTGTCGCCCTATTTAGTATAATTGTATCTACAGTAGGTTCATCAAAGCCAGTGGTAAGAATACTGACTGAAGTTAATATGGCCTCAGGCGTTTTTTTAAACCAAGCCAAAATATCTTTCCGTTCTTTTTTTGACGCTGTATTATCTAAATGTGCAATTTTATAACCAGCAGATCTAAATAAGTCATACACATATAAAGAGGTGTTAATTCCATTATTAAAAATAAGTGTTTTTTTCCCTTTAGAGCGCTCTTCATAAGACTGTAATAATTTACCGAGCATATTTACATTGGTATATAGGTCTTCTGAAGATTTTACTGTGTAATCACCATTTGAACCTACTACTAATGAGGTTAAACCAACGTTATAGGTATACATTTCAGCTTTGGCTAAAAATGTGTTTTGAATTAAGGCTTTAATGCTTTCTCCAACAATGAGTTCATCATAATTGTCATGCATTGGTAGTTTGATGTTTGAACTTAAAGGTGTTGCCGTTACACCTAAAATAAATGACTTTTCAAAAAATTTAAAAAGCTTTGTAAATGAGTTATAATGTGCCTCATCAATAATTACCAAACCAACATTAGAAATGTCAAGCTTTCCTTCATTGAGTCGATTATTTAAGGTTTCCACCATTGCAACGAAGCAACTGTATTTTTTTTGATCATCTAAATTGGCCTTGCTACTCACAATCTTATTATCAACACCAAAACCTGTAAGCATTGTTGCTGTCTGATTACATAGCTCAATGCGATGTGTCATTACAAGTACCCGTTTATTATGATGCTTTAAGTATTGTCTAACAATTTCAGAAAAAATAACAGTCTTACCTCCACCAGTTGGTAATTGATATAAAAGATGGTAATCATCTGGAGCATCTTCAAAACTTTTGAAAATCTTATTTATAGCACCTTCTTGATAAGAATAAAGTTCTTTTCCAACTCTTTTATCTTCTAATTCAGCAATGGTTTCCTTTTCTGTCATTATAAAAATCTAATCTTGCAAAATTACATTGTTTTCATAGTTTTTGAGCTATGTTTTTAATAAATTAAATTTAAACCTATTAAGAGCAACAAACATAATTTCGCATCTCTAGTGGGTTTTAATAGGTTAGCCCTTTAATTATTCCTGAGAGACAAAATTCAAAAATTAATCATTTACAATTGCTATATAAAATAGTTTAGTATATTTATGATTATCAAAATATAGAAGAAAATGACAAAAATAGCGATTGTAGGACCTATACCACGTGATACTATAAAAACACACAAGGGAGAAGTCATTCAAAAATACGGGTGCGTAAGCCATCCTACAATAGCACTTGCGAAGTTATTTGAAGATGAATCGGATGATATGGTGGTGCCTATAGCGCATGTGCATAAAAAGGATGAATCAGATATCAAATCGCTATTCAAACCACATTCGAAAGTTAATGTTGAGGGAATTTATTCACAAAAAGACGCAGGAACTATAATTGAACTTGATTTTATCGATCAAAATAATAGAATTGAGAAGCAAACCGCGAACATGGCAGCAATAATGCCAGAAGATGTTCATCCATTTTTAGATGTTGACTCTTTCGTATTTATACCAATTACTGATTTTGAAATAGAGATTGACACCTTAAAATATATTAAAGAAAATAGTAAGGCTACTATATTTTTTGATGCTCATGGTCCAACTACATTTATAAATGATAAAGGAGAAAGATTACGACAATATTGGAAAGATAAAGACCAATGGTTTTCATATATAGATGTATTGAAAATGAATTTAGAAGAATCACATTGTTGTTGGTTCGATATTGATTATTCAAATGAGATCTATGATGATACTGATACAAAACATTTAGACGATTTTGCAGCTCATGCTTTGAACAAAGGAATTAAGGTACTCTATATAACCTTAGATTCTCGAGGCTGTGTAGTGTATACAAAAGACAATAAAAAAATACATAAAGAATTTATTTCTTCGGTTGCTGTAAAGGATGTAATTGACACCACCGGATGTGGGGATTCATTTGCAGGAGGTCTTGCATATGGTTTTGCACGTTTCAATGATCCAGTGCTTGCAGGTCAATATGCGAATGTCTTAGGCGCATTTCGAACACAAGGCAAAGACTTTAATGTTTTTAAATCAAAGAGTGTGACAGATGCCTATGTCAAGTCTAATTATTAAATTAGTTTGGATTCTTTTTTGGCATGGGTCCGCGTAAATGGATGATCAAACCATTGAGAAAGTTACGTAGTATTTGATCACCACATTCCATATATTTAGGATGATTTTCATTTCTAAAAAAAGCACCTAACTCACTTTTCGAAACTTTAAGATCTACTAAAGCACAAATTTTTACAATATCATCATCGCGCAATTTATGTGCTACGCGTAATTTTTTAAAGATATCGTTATTAGATAATGCCATATTAGATACTAGTTTCTTTAAATGTTATTCCTAATTTTTTTTGTATCTCATGTACTGTTGTTAATTCACTTGGTAATATAAGCGCGATAGAAACACCTGTTTTACCTGCTCTTGCTGTTCTACCACTGCGGTGTGTGTAATATTCTAATTGCTCAGGTAATTGGTGATGTATCACAAAAGCTAAATTATTCACATCGATTCCTCTTGCAGATACATCTGTAGATATCAATACCTGCACACTTTCATTTTTAAACGCACGCATTACCTTATCACGATCTTTTTGCTGCATATCGCCTTCTAATGCTCCAACTGAAAAACCTTCTTCTTTCAAAATTTTTGCTAAATTTTGTGTACCCGCCTTCGTTCTGCAAAAGATAATTCCCCGATCTTCTGTTCGTTGCTCTAAAAACTGAATTAATAATTTGACTTTTTCTTTAATCGCAGTTTTAATATATAAGTGGGTGATATTTTCATTTACCAGCGCATTTTTATTGACTTCCACACGAGGCGCATTGGTATCCATATAGGTCTTAATAATCTTTTTTATCTCTTCAGGCATCGTCGCAGAAAACAACCATGTATTTCTGTTACCATCCGTATATTTCAGAATTCTGTTTAGGTCTTGTTTGAAGCCCATACTCAACATTTCATCTGCTTCATCTAAAACCAATGTTTTGATTTCTTTAATATTTACATCACCTCTTTCTATCAAATCTAATAAGCGACCAGGTGTAGCAACGACGATATGTGTAGTGCGACGCAAGGCGTTAATTTGCTTGTCAATTTTTTCACCACCATAGACACCTTCTACAAAAATTTTTTGATCTGTATATTTTGTGAATTTAAAGAGTTGTTTCTTTATTTGTTGAACTAATTCTCTTGTAGGCGCTAAGATTAAAGCTTGAATCAGGGGTTTGGATGCGTCTATTTGCTGTAATATAGGCAAGCCAAACGCAGCAGTTTTACCTGTGCCTGTTTGTGCTAATCCAACAAAATCTGTTCTTGAATGTAATAATATAGGAATAGATTGCTCTTGAATTTCTGTAGGCGTTTTAATACCCAATTCATCTAGTGCTTTATGATACTCTTTATGGATTCCTAAACTTGAAAATGCTGACATACAATTTATTATAAAGCGCAAAAATACATTTATTTATGAGGCTTTAATCTTTTAAGAATAGAAAAGAATTTAAAATGACGCATTGAATCATAAGTGCTCCTATTCAGCAGTCATTTCAAGACGATAATTAATTATTTTCAAAATTACGAGTATAGGTCAAAAGAAATGTTCTTTTGCCAAAATAAATGGAGGTGTTTTTTATTTTTTCTAATGAAATTATATTTTATGTACAATCACATAAGTTAAGTAATTGAAACACGCCCTTTGTTTATCCTGCTTTTTTCAACTGACGTTTTATTTTTTCAATAGCGCTTTCTATTGATTTTTCGGGTTCGATCACATTATAGGCACCCCAAAATTCTGGATCAGAAAACCCAGAAGCTTCATCAGCAATGATGATAGAAGGTCTCATACGCTCTTTGGCCTTCAAATTTTCATTTGTTGTATTAATTTTCCAGTCTGTAATGGCCATTTCACTCGAAAGTGAATAGACACTATTAAACAATTTACCTTTACGGTTGATTTTAAAAGACATTTGCACATTGCTATAGCTGTAATACCATTTACCATTCTTTTCTCTGTAATCTACGCGATAAGCGGCCTTTGTTGGGTAGACTTTCACATCTTTCGGTTTTTTCTTAACGAACAAACTTCCCGCTAATATTTTATTCTCAACATTCAAATTATAAATTGCACTATTCAATGCTAAAGTTTCTGCATCAATAAATAATTTACCATAATATAAAGGTTGTGAAATACCTTCATTTTGAGTAAATCTCACGACGTATACCACTTTCCCATTAATAGTTGTAGAAGGAGCATAAGAAAATATATAAAATTCCATCATTTCGTCTGTAAAAATATACTGTGGGTACTTCATTAAGTCCACATACAAGGCATTAAACGGGCCTCCTTGCAATTTTAACGCCACAGTATCTAATTTTGTATAATCGGTACTCTTACGAGATTTAAACAACTTAATATTGTCCTTTCGAGGGGATGTATATGGTTGTTTATAAACATTCACAATGGCTTCGGCCAATGATACATTTTTATTACGCTTTTTAATGGTTTCTCTATAAAATGCGGTCATCAATGCTTTTTGATTTAAATTATTATCTCCTTTTCTATTGAAGACTTGCTGTACTAAATTTTTAGGATTCTTATAGACATTTATATTCGTTTCAGACAATTGTGTAATATCAGCATATAACATAATTATAATCTTGCTTTTGTCAAGACTACTCAGTGCTATTGTTTTTGGTTTATATCCCAAAAATGAGACAACAATAGTTGGTTCGTTGATATTACTAGGGACTTTTAATAAAAACTCACCATCGTTATTCGTAATTGTACTTATGTTAGTGCTACTTACTTCTAGGGTGGCAAATACAAGACCCTCTCCGGAATTACTATCGACTACTTTCCCGCTATATTCAGCGTAAGTTTCTTGAGATTGGACTGAAAAAAAAGTTAAAAAAACTACAAAAAAACAGAGATAGGATAATTTTTTATGTACTATGTGATATGAATTATTCATGACTAGAAATTTTAAGATTTAACAGCAGTTAAAGATACGCATAAATGCGTATAAAAATGTTAAAATTAAAAAATCAAAAGAGTGAATATTTACTCTTATTTTTCATTGGGCGGTGTAATCATAATATGTGCATTCGCTTTACCCGGAAACATTAACCAAGGATGTCCAGGAGCGTTTGGGCTTAAAGATAACCCCGTACTGGCTTGTGTGGCATATGGAATATAAACAACATAACGATAGTTTGCATTTCTAACTTTAGTACTATCAATATCGAACCAGCCATTTTTACCATGTAAAATATGTAATATCGCAGATTTCTTTGGCATTTTTAATGTTCCTTCTGCTGCTTCTTTTTCTCGGATATCTCTTCGGTCACCAAATTCTTTACCGGCGGCTTTTAACGCTCTCCCTCTCGCCATATATGGATCTAAGTCCATATGATAGCTAACAACTTCAAAACCATTTCTATTTGGGTCATCTGCAATACAAACCATATCGTTTGTACCATCACGTAAAGTGATAAAATTACCTGCGGTATCGAAACCATATACCTTTGCACCTTCTCTGACTTCTTCAGGCGCTGCTAAAACAGCTGAAGCAATCTGCTGCTCGCTATTTAATTGTTGAACTGGAGCCTTTTCTTCTACTTTCTCTATCTTAACTGTTTCTATCACTTCAGGCGTAGATTTATCTTTTGCACAACTAAAGACAAAAAATAGCATAAACAAGGTAATTAGATAAGCTTTCGAATTCATCATAACTATAATTTTTAAGCATTTAAGTCTATAAATTTAATACAAATATTTTTAAGGGTTTTCTTCGATCGAATTCAGGGCATGACCAGGGTCGATAACATCTAAAATTTTAACAATACCCTTACCTAACACAGTCAATTGGTTGTTTCGCTCATTCTTGCCCAAAACGCTTGAGATCGTTTCGTCTTCATCACCGAATTTATAACCATCATTTTTGATAAAAATATCATTGAATAAATCTTGCATTGCTACATTACCCATTTGATCAATGGCCAGTGCAAATTTGTAAAAATAACCGTTCGACACTCTAAAGAGCACCCCAAATTTGCCTTTAAATAGTAGCTTTAAGGCTGTATATAGAATTCCTAATGGTACAGTAACAATTGTGAGAAGTATTGATATAATAAATAATAAAAGCCCCATAGTATTTTTTATACTAAGGTATAAAAAAAGGCCTTATAGTATAAGGCCTTTTATAATTGCAGTACAAACTATTCTTTAAAAACGTCTTGCCAAACGGATTCTTCATTACTATTAACAAGTGATCTCCATTCCTTTAAAAAGGGAGTAAAAGAATCAGCACCATACATTGCATTATAGCGCGCTATAAAATCGTTATCTTCGTCTAGTTCTGCCCATTTGTTAAAATCCCAGACCAAAACCATGTCCCTACCGTCATTTGCATTAAAACGTGCACTATATGCCCGCATCGTTTCCCCTTCTTTTTTTGAATTAACAGCGTTAACTTTGTCGAGTAAGCCCTTTACTTTATCCATTGAGTCGTCGTTTAAATCAAGCACCCACATCGTTGAATATTTAGAATCAACGGCTACCTCTGGTGCCAGAGATGACTTAGCTTCATATGTCCAATATTCTGTTTTGCCATACTTCTTTACTAAAGGATCAATTTTTGCAGTCCAGTCACCATCATGCGCACCCACTGGTCTCGAATCTAAATCAGTCATAGTTGTAGGCCCCATATACCAAACATACCATCCAGTTTCAGGGCCGGTTAGGATGAGATTCATTCCTGCCACGTGTGGCGCTTTGTTGTGAAAGGTGTCATTGTGCAATTTAACAGCTTTCTCGAGTTCTTTTTCTTTGCCTTTAACTGGCATCATGTATACGGTTTCAACAATTGAGCTTTTCGCATTATCTTGAGAATAAGCGATAGCTGAGCTTAATAGAAATGCAGATAAACACATTGCTACTAAAAAAAATTTAATAGATTTCATAAAAAAAAGGTTAAGTTTTGTTAATTATATTTATTGTAATAGAACTATTCATGAAAGAAACAACAATAGTGTTCATTTCGAATTGACAACTTTTATTTGATTAGTTGTAGAGCATTTTACTGGTTGCTATTTTAGAAATTAATATAATTATTTTCTAAAATTTTACCGAATATACAATTTTTTATGATAAAGCTTAAATAATTTATAAAATATTAGCAAAATTATTGCCTTATTATATGTTTGTTGAAATGCTTATATTTACCATTCTTAAAAAATATCTGATGAAATATTTTAATCAATTCTTAATCCTTTTTCTAATTTTTTCTTGTAACTCGAAAAATGAGCCATCGCAAGAAGACATATTACTGAAGGCAAAGGATATCCATGAACGTACGATTACCTTAGATACACACTGTGATATCAATATCAAAAACTTTACAGACTCTATAAATTACACGCAGCGTTTAGAAAGTCAGGTTAACTTACCTAAAATGAAAGAAGGCGGTCTCGATGTTCCATGGTTTATTGTGTATACAGGTCAGGATTCTTTAAATGATAACGGTTACAAAAAAGCCTATGATAATGCCATCTCTAAGTTTGATGCCATTCATCGATTGGTTAAGGAATATGCTCCAGATCAAATTGAATTAGCCTTAACGTCAGATGATGTTAGAAGGATTCATGCGGAAGGAAAAAAAATTGCCATGATTGGTATTGAAAATGGTTATCCTATCGGTACAGACATAAGTAATGTTAAAAAGTTTTATGACCTTGGTGGGAGATATATGTCACTAGCTCATAATGGCCATAGCCAGTTAAGTGACTCGAATACAGGTGAAAAGGACAGTATTTGGTTACATAATGGATTGAGTGATTTGGGTAAAGAAGTGATTTCTGAAATGAATAGATATGGAATGATGGTTGATATTTCTCATCCTTCAAAAGAAGCAATTAAACAAATGATAGC
>RCNB010000784.1_pt1 | contig 20655 bp, 17 predicted proteins | sample 2041321 | NCBI WGS metagenome assembly RCNB01 (sample SAMN09708232, study PRJNA481090) | Marine sediment metagenome, whole genome shotgun sequencing project. | reverse complement strand
GCTAAAGATTCTACCCCTGTTTTTCCTGTACCCCACGATTTTTGCTTCAATGGTTTAACATAGATAATATCATTTGGCTGTACAAAGTAGTACGGCGATTGCATTACAGCAATATCTGTAAGATCTAAATGATGGACTTTTTGGCCTTGAGGGTATTGCCTAATAATAAGCACGTCCTTTTTGTCTCCCGTTATAGGAATCTCACCAACATTGGCAATTGCTTCAAAAATATTAACACGCTCTTGAAACAAGGTAACTGTTCCTGGGGACCCTACTTCGCCATTGGCAGTATAGCGCAACCCCGATAATTTTACCGTAACAAAAATATTTGCCGTCTCCTTAAACTGCTCATCTAATAGTTTCTTTTCAATAATCTGTACTATTTCTTCAGTAGTATAACCTAGCACATTTATCTTTCCTAAAGTTGGTATTCTAATACTGCCATGTAAATCAACAGTAAATCCATCGAAATAGGCGCGTTCTGCTCCACTAGCATTAAGATTTTCGTCTCCGCTTGGGTTAAATATTTGAACCCCTTCTTGATCCAAAGATTTTACCCGTATATTTAATATATCATGAATTTGTATCCTATAAGGTTTTTGCTTTTCAATAATGGTTTCAGAGATATTTGTTTTAGTGCCCTTTTCCTGTAGATAAAGTGTGTCTTTTTGCGAAATACAAGACGTTACTAACACACTAAAAACTAGAACTAATACAGCAATGAATTTCTTCATATTGAGGCTAATTGTTTATTCACAAATATAACTTTTAGTAGTCAAAATAAAAACAGCTAACGTGTTTTTTGGTTTTTTATGCGTTATTTGCACAAAAAAGAAGTTGAATTATCTAACTGTTGAGAACATATCAAAATCGTATGGAGAACTGACCCTTTTCCAAAATATTTCATTTAGCATTCACAAAGACCAAAAAATAGCTTTCGTTGCTAAAAACGGGGCTGGAAAAACAACCATTTTAAATATTCTTTCAGGCAAAGATGAACCAGATACTGGACAAGTCATTTTTAGAAAAGGGCTAAAAACTTCATTTCTATCTCAAGACCCTATACTGAATAATAATTTGACTGTTGAAGAAACTATTTTCGATTCAGATAATCCAATTCTTAAGGTCATCAATAATTATCACGATGCATTGTTAAATCCTGATGATGCAGAAGCCTATCAAAAAGCATTTGAAGACATGGAACGTTTTGATGCCTGGGATTTTGAAACACAGTACAAACAAATTCTATTCAAGCTTAAGTTAGAAGACCTTAATCAAAAAGTAAATCTCTTATCTGGAGGTCAGAAAAAGCGATTAGCTCTGGCGAATGCCATAATAAATAAACCAGACCTATTAATTCTTGATGAGCCTACCAATCATTTAGATTTAGAAATGATTGAATGGCTAGAAGCCTTTTTTGTAAAAGAGAATATCACCATTTTTATGATAACGCACGATCGCTATTTTTTAGAGCGCGTTTGTAATGAGATTATTGAACTTGATCAAGGCGAAATATTTAATTACAAAGGGAGTTATTCCTATTATCTTGATAAAAAGGAAGCGCGTGTAGAGCAAGAAGCTACCGAAACTAACAAATCTAAACAACTCTTTAAAAAAGAATTGGATTGGATGCGTCGTCAACCTAAAGCACGAACAACCAAATCTAAATCACGAATTGATGATTTCTTTGATATTAAAGAACGTGCACACAAACGTCGTCAAGACCATGAAGTGCAATTGGAAATTAATATGGAGCGCCTTGGTAGCAAAATTTTAGAATTTCATCGCGTAAGTAAAGCTTTTGATGATAATGTAATACTCAACAAGTACGATTACATGTTTCAAAAAGGAGAACGTATTGGTGTTATTGGCAAGAATGGCACAGGAAAATCAACATTCCTAAATATGATTACTGGAGCTTTACTTCCAGATTCAGGTAAGGTAATTCTTGGAGAGACTGTTAAATTCGGATATTATACTCAAAATGGTATTAAAGCAAAACCTGACCAAAAAGTTATTGATGTCGTACGGGAATTTGGGAATTATATCCCTTTAAAAAAGGGACGCCAGATAAGTGCACAACAACTATTGGAACGTTTTCTTTTCGACAGAAAAAAACAATACGATTTTGTTGAAAAGCTAAGTGGTGGTGAGCGTAAACGATTATATTTATGTACTGTTCTTATTCAGAACCCAAACTTTTTAATTCTCGATGAACCCACTAACGACCTGGATATCGTAACCCTAAATGTGCTTGAAAATTTCTTATTAGATTTCCCTGGATGCTTAGTTGTAGTATCTCACGACCGTTATTTTATGGATAAAATCGTGGATCACTTATTTATATTTAGAGGTCAAGGTGTTATAGAAGATTTCCCTGGGAATTATAGTGATTTTAGGACTTACGAAGACAGCACTCCTAAAATTTCTGAAAATAAATCTGAAAAAAAACAGTGGAAAAAAGACAGTAATAGCCAATTGTCATACAATGAACAAAAAGAGTTGAAAAATATTGAAAGCAAACTAAAATCTTTAGAGCACGATAAAAAAGAAATGGAAGTTAAATTCCATGACGAATCATTGTCAACAGAGCAAATAAGTGAGCTTTCAAACAATTTACAAGATATCATCAATACCATTGAGGAAAAGGAATTTCGTTGGCTAGAACTACTTGAAAAATTAGAAGGTTAGGGATGCTATACCAAATAAAAGCATATTTAAAATTCCTTTTTAAATCTAAAAATCAGCATGGCGTACATTCACCATTTGTTTACAATCTAGTAACTCAATGTTTTTATGACAAAACACCTTTTCAAGACTACTTAAAATTAGACCGATATCGACTATCACTTCTTAAAAATAAAAACATCATTGAAGTTACTGATTTAGGGGCTGGCTCAAAAATCAGTAAAAACAATAATCGTAAAATCTCAAAAATTGCAAGATATGTTGGTTCTTCAAAATCTAAAGCAAAACTATTATACAGAGTGGTTTCTTATTTTCCTAGTAAAAGCATTCTTGAACTAGGTACCTCACTTGGTATTGGCACACAAGCTCTAAGCATAGGAAATCCTAAAGCAAAAATTACAACTATTGAGGGCTGCCCCAATATTTCTTCATTTACAAAACAAAATTTTGAACAACATCAATTAAATAATATTGAAGTAAAAACTGGAGATTTTACCAAAGTTATTCAGAATCTAAAACCGAATAATTATGACCTAATATTCTTTGATGGCAATCATCAAAAAGAAGCGACACTTAATTATTTTGAATCTTTATTATCAATGGCTCATAACCATTCCATTTTTATCTTTGACGACATTTATTGGTCCAGAGGGATGACAGACGCTTGGGAAATCATAAAACAACATCCAAAAGTAACAGTTACAATTGACACGTTTTATTTAGGTTTTGTCTTTTTTAGAAAAGAACAAATAAAAGAACATTTTACAATTAGAGTCTAAATTATGTGCTTTATTCAGATAAAAACCTCTATCAAAAACTTTGTAACTTTACAACTTTGAAACACACAGCATGAAGATTTACACCAAAACAGGAGATAAAGGCACAACAGCTTTGTTTGGAGGTACAAGAGTACCAAAACACCATATTCGCATTGAAAGTTACGGCACCGTGGATGAGTTAAACTCACATATCGGGCTAGTACGTGACCAAGATATAGATACTCATTATAAAGACATACTAGCTAATGTTCAAGATAAACTATTTACGGTCGGTGCTATTTTAGCAACTGATCCAGATAAAGCTACATTAAAAAGTGGCAAAGACCGTTTGAACATTCCAAAAATTTCTAAAGAAGACATCACGCTTTTGGAGCATGAAATGGATGCAATGAACCTTGAATTACCAGAAATGAGCCATTTTGTTTTGCCTGGAGGGCATCAAACGGTGTCATTCTGTCACATAGCGCGTTGTGTATGCCGTAGAGCCGAGCGTTTGGCATCTGCATTAAACGACTTAGAACCTTTTCAACCAGAGACATTAACATACTTAAACCGTCTATCTGACTATCTTTTTGTATTGGCACGGAAATTGTCAAAAGACTTGCAAGCGGATGAAGTAAAATGGATTCCTAAAAAAAATTCATAAAAACAACTTCAGCTCAATATTGTATCACTGCAAACCTAGATTTGGTATAAGAGATTTGTGGTAAAATTGAAAGTTCATAAAATTAATGATTAAATAATTCGATTTTTTCTTGCTCTTGTCAGGTAAAAATTTATTTTTGCAAAAAATTAAACTTGTAAGAAATGTATTGGACATTAGAATTAGCATCATATTTAAGCGATGCGCCTTGGCCAGCAACTAAAGATGAATTAATAGATTACTCTATTAGAACTGGAGCTCCACTTGAAGTAGTTGAGAATTTACAGTCTATAGAGGACGAAGGTGATTCTTATGACTCTATTAACGAAATATGGCCGGATTATCCTACAGACGAAGATTACCTTTGGAACGAGGATGAATATTAAAACCAAACCATAAAAAATAGTTAAAAAGTCTCTTTGGAGACTTTTTTTGTACGCTGTTTTTATATTTAACATAACAACAAATAGTATCTTTGACTGCCTATTGGTTAAAGACTAAAAATAAACCTATATAAATGAGTTTTTTAAATTCAGTACTTAAAGTATTTGTTGGAGACAAATCCAAACAAGATGTAAAGGCCCTAATGCCTATAGTAGAAAAAGTAAAATCTTTTGAATCTCAAATTGAAAGTCTTTCACATGACGAACTTAGAGCTAAAACATTAGAATTTAAATCTAAAATTGCTGACGCTAGAAAAAGCACAGAGGATGAAATTGCCAAGCTTTTAGAAGAGGCAAATACAACTGAAGATATTGACCGAAAAGAAGATATTTATCAAGAAGTTGACAAACTAAAAGATGAGTCTTACAATATTACTGAAGAAACGCTAAATGATATTCTCCCTGAAGCCTTTGCTGTAGTAAAAGAAACTGCTAAACGATTTGTAAATAATACAAGTATCACCGTTAAAGCATCTGCTTTTGACAGAGAAGTATCTGGCAATAAAGATTATGTAACTTTAGATGGTGAAAATGCTACTTGGGCAAATTCATGGGATGCTGCAGGAAAGCCAATCACTTGGGATATGGTTCATTATGATGTCCAATTAATTGGAGGTGTTGCTATGCACCAAGGTAAAATTGCAGAAATGCAAACTGGTGAGGGAAAGACCTTGGTAGCTACATTGCCTGTATATCTTAATGCACTTACCGAAAAAGGGGTTCATCTCGTAACGGTAAATGACTATTTGGCTAAACGTGATAGCGCTTGGATGGCACCCATTTTTGAGTTTCATGGTATGAGCGTTGATTGTATCGATTATCATCAACCAAATTCTGCTTCACGTAAGAAAGCCTACAATGCCGATATTACTTATGGAACGAATAACGAGTTCGGATTTGATTATTTGCGTGATAACATGGCAAACTCACCGGATGATTTGGTGCAGCGTCCACATCATTACGCTATTGTAGATGAGGTCGATTCTGTATTAGTAGATGATGCAAGAACGCCTTTGATTATATCGGGACCAATTCCGCATGGAGAAATACATGAGTTTGATGCTTTAAAACCAAAAATTGATGATATAGTAAGTGTACAACGCAAATATTTAACGAGCGTTTTGGTAGAAGCAAAAAAACTAATTGCAACCGGAGACACTAAGGAAGGCGGATTTCTCTTACTTCGCGTGTTTAGAGGAATTCCAAAAAATAAAGCCCTAATTAAGTTTTTGAGTGAAGAAGGTGTGAAAATGTTACTTCAAAAAACGGAGAATTTTTACATGCAGGACAATAACCGTGAAATGCCTAAGATTGATGCGGAATTGTACTATGTTATTGACGAGAAGAACAATCAAATTGAATTAAGTGATAAAGGCGTAGAATATCTTTCTGGTAAAGACAATCCTAACTTTTTTGTAATGCCAGAAATTGGTGTTGAAATTGCTAAGATAGAAGCACAAGGGCTTTCGTCTGAAAAAGAAGCCGTACTTAAAGAAGAATTATTTCGTGATTTTGGTGTAAAATCTGAACGTATCCATACCCTAAGTCAATTATTAAAAGCATACGCCTTGTTCGAAAAAGATAACCAATATGTTGTTATGGACAATAAGGTTATGATTGTTGATGAGCAGACTGGTCGTATTATGGATGGTCGTCGTTATAGTGATGGTTTACACCAAGCCATTGAAGCTAAAGAGAATGTGAAAATTGAAGCAGCCACGCAAACATTTGCAACGGTAACACTTCAAAATTTCTTTAGAATGTACCGTAAACTTTCAGGTATGACAGGTACTGCAGTAACGGAAGCAGGTGAATTATGGGAAATCTATAAATTGGATGTTGTTGAAATTCCAACAAACCGTCCAATTGTGCGTGACGATAGAGAAGATTTAGTTTATAAAACCAAACGCGAAAAGTACAATGCAGTAATTGACGAGGTAACGAAACTGTCTCAAGCCGGTCGCCCAATACTTATTGGTACTACCAATGTAGAAATAAGTGAATTACTTGGTAAAATGTTAAGTATTAGAAAAATATCTCACAATGTACTGAACGCAAAACAACATAAAAAAGAAGCCGAAATTGTTGCAGAAGCAGGAAATGCTGGACAAGTAACAATTGCAACAAACATGGCTGGTCGTGGTACCGATATTAAATTGAGTGATGAAGTTATAGAATCAGGCGGATTAGCAATTGTAGGTACTGAACGGCATGATTCACGTCGTGTAGATAGGCAGTTACGTGGTCGTGCAGGTCGTCAAGGAGATCCAGGAAGCTCACAGTTTTATGTGTCTTTAGAGGACAACTTAATGCGTCTTTTTGGTAGTGAACGTATTGCCAAAATGATGGATAGAATGGGATTAAAAGAAGGCGAAGTTATTCAACATTCTATGATTTCTAAATCTATTGAGCGTGCTCAAAAGAAAGTTGAAGAAAATAACTTCGGGGTTCGTAAACGTTTGTTGGAATATGATGATGTTATGAACGCCCAACGTGAAGTGGTTTACAAAAGGCGCTACAATGCTCTTTTTGGTGAACGACTTCGTGTGGATTTAGCAAATATGATTTTTGATACCTCTGAGATTATTGCCGAAACCAATAAAGAAGCTAACGATTACAAAAATTTTGAGTTTGAATTGATTCGTTATTTCTCGATGGGTTCTCCAATATCCCAAGATGAATTTGGAAAACTGTCAGCAAAAGAAATTTCTTCAATTATTTATAAAGCTGCGTTTAAACATTACAAGGACAAAATGGAACGCAATGCGGATCTCGCTTTCCCTGTAATAAAAAATGTTTATCAAACACAACGTGATAAATTTAAGCGTATCGTTGTGCCTTTTACAGATGGTGTAAAAAGCCTTCAAGTAGTAACAGATCTTGAAAAAGCTTATGAAACCAATGGTAAGCAGTTAATTACAGATTTTGAAAAGAATATCTCATTGGCTATTATCGATGATGCATGGAAAACCCATCTTCGTAAAATGGACGAGTTAAAGCAATCTGTTCAGCTGGCTGTTCATGAGCAAAAAGACCCATTGTTAATTTATAAGTTTGAGTCTTTTGAATTGTTTAAACAAATGATTGACCAAGTTAATAAGGATGTAATTTCATTCTTATTTAAAGGGGAAATTCCGCAAGAAACAGCGAATACAATTCAAGAAGCTAAATCTAGACGTAAAGAAAATTTAGAAACTAAGAAAGAAGAAATTCAAAACTTAGATGAACGTTCTGCTCAAAATAGAGCTGCGGGTAATACTCAACGCCAAGAAGTTGTTGAAACTATTGTAAGGGAACGACCAAAAATTGGTAGAAATGACCGCGTAACTATTAAGCATGTAATGAGTGGTGAAAATAAAACTCTAAAATACAAACAAGCAGAACCTTTAATTTCAAAAGGGGATTGGGTATTGACGGAAGATTAGTATTTAATTCAAGAATATTTTTAATAAAAAAACCGGAAATAGTATTTCTGGTTTTTTTATACTTCTTAAATACTAAATCTAATTCATTTTTAGAGCAGCTTCCAACATGACTGATTTATCATAAGCATAAGCTAAAGTACTATCTATTTCAAAACAGCGTTTGAAATTTTTTAGGGCACTGATTGAATCACCTTTCATAAGCAAAGCATCTCCATAACTATCGTATGGATTTGCAGAGTTTGGATGCTCTTCAATATTTAGTTTAAAAATACGAAGTGCATCATCCAAATGACTTTCTCCCATTAATTGATATCCTAAAACATTTATACTCGCTTCAGAAGCATCATAATTAGTCGTGTCAGATTTAAACTCATGGAAATATGCAAGCCCTTCATCAACATTTTTAGAGAATATTTTTTTAGCCATCTCTTTTGCGATTTCATATTTTGGCATCGTATAAGGCTCTCCTTTTTTTATATTATTTATGCCTTCTAAAACGTAACGAATATTTCTTGAAGAATTATTGGTAAGCAAAACCAATCCATTATTTGTTTCTACTTCATTATGCAAAAAGGTTGCGAACCCGACCCATCCACCAGAGTGATTAACAACTTTTGGTTCATTTTCTTTCGAATCTATAAACCATCCAAATCCATATTCTGTTAGTTCACCATTATTTAGTTTTGCAGGAGTCCAAGCTTCTTCTAAATAGGCCTTAGAAATGATGGTATGCTTTGCAAGTGCTTGGTTCCATTTGTACAAATCCTCCAAAGTAGAATAAATGCCTCCATCTCCTCTTACATCATTAACAATATTATAATCATTTACTACTAAATCAACCTGATTTAGAGCAACTCTGTAACCAAATACACGATTTGGCATATTTGGATCTGTATCAATTTGATACTTATACAATACTGTATTATTCATATTAAGAGGATCAAAAATGTTCTCCTTTAAAAATTCTCTCATATGCTGCCCTGAGATTTTTTCTACAATAGACGCTAAATATAGATAGCCTGTATTGCTATACTCCCATTTTTCACCTGGTTGAAAATCTAGTTCAGGACTCACTCTATGAAACTCCTTAATAATTTCATCATTTCCTAAAACATAGGTTTTAGTAGAGTCTTCTGCTGTCCAATTTTGGTCAATTAAACGTTCATAATCTGTTAAACCAGAAACATGATTTAACAAATGCCTTACTGATATATTATTATATGGAAATTCAGGAAGAATCTCATTAACTTTTTGATCGTAATCTAATTTACCAGCTTCTTTTAATTTCATTATAGACATTCCTGTAAACTGTTTACTTACTGATGCCAAACGAAATTGAGAATTTAAGGTTAAAGAATCTTTAGGATTTATGGCTCTTAAACCGTAGGAGTTTTGATATACGATTTTGCCTTCTTCATAAATTAAAATGTTTCCCGTAACTATACCACGGTCTTGCATTTTATTAACAAACTCGGCATATGCATTATTATTTGTTTCGTCTCCATCTTTTTTACAAGAAAAAAAGCATGCTGAAATTAAGCACACTAGAGTAATTTGTTTTACAAATGTCATTTTTAGTTGATTAACGTAATTGTTATCTCATAAAAATACGATTTATATTTAAGCTTTATTGCATAGTTATATTACTGTACTTTGCGTTGACAACAATGGTTTTGTTACTAGATAAATTTCCGGTAGAAAATGTAGATGTATTGTCTTTTGAGGTTTTATTTGGGTGATGAAACCGTGTGCGATTACCTTTATACTGCAAATTATAATCTGTTTTAGGTAATGATACAACTGCATCACTATTTTCTAGTACCAAGCTTAAGTTATTGAAACTATTAGAAATCTTGTTAATTTCTAAATCACCAAAACTTCCATTAATAACAGCGTTTCCCACCAATTCTCCCACAACAATGTTTGATGAATTCGAGGTAAGCATTAAATGATTTGCTTTTTTAATAACAGCATTATCTACATAATTAAGTTTTAACTCACCAGCATTCCAATTATTAACCAATACAGGCGTATATGAGGCATTGATGGAAGTGTTACTTCCATCAATGTGCTCTGCATATAAACTTGAATGTGATAAATCTGCCTTAAGGTTATAAATTACTGAAGCAAACTTAAGTTCACCATGACGCACGTTTACTTTTAACTTAGCATCCTTAGGCATTCTAATTTTAATGGTTTTAATGATTTCACCATTTTCATACTTTTCAAAACGTTTTTCAATTTCTTTGGCCTTATTTTCATAACGCTCTTCGATTAAGTGGCTACGTTCTTCAATTTTTTCTTCCCAGTCTTCACCAAACTCATTTTCCATTTTCTCTTCCCATTCTTTACCAAACTTATCGCCCCATGCTTCCATATCTTTAGCCCATTTACCATCAAACTTATGTTCAAATTTCTTACCCCAGGCTTCCATTTCTTTACCATAATCCTCGCCAAATTTTTCGCCCCATTCTTCCATTTCCTTACCATAGTCTTCTCCAAATTGCTTTCCAAATTTTTCACCCCAAACTTCCATCTCTTTGGAATAAGCATCAAAATCTGTTTTTGAAAATTCTTTAGCCCATGCTTTCATCTTATCTTTGTACTCCGCACCATATTTGTCTTCGTACTCTTTACTCCATTTTTCAAGATAGGTTTCACCGTCTTTCTTGTATGCTTCAAAATCAAAGTGTACATTATGAACACCTTCAGGCAATTCTGGTAACTCAGGTAATTCTGGCATCTCAGGCATCTCAGGCATCTCAAAATTCATCTCTGGCATTTCTGGCATCTCAGGCATCTCAAAATTCATCTCTGGCATTTCTGGCATACCTTCAAAATCAAAATCTAGATCTTTTAAGATTTCTAACTCACTAAAATCGAAGTCGAAATCAAAGTTGGAGCCAATACCTCCACTCGTTGTTATTGAAACATTAGACCCAGAGCCTTCTATATCAACATCCCAAGACTTTAATATTTCTTGCAACTCTTGTTTACTTAACTTTTTACTTTCAATATAAGCTTCAACTTGTACCTCATTTTTATCCCAAGTATCTATTTCAATATTGGTATAATTGGTATTTAAATTAAGTGTAACATCTTTATTGACCTTCACCGTCTTAGACACCTTTTCTAATTTTTGCTGCGCATTTAAACTAAACGCCCATAAAAATAGAAGTGCTAGCGTTATTAATTTATACTGTTTCATTTGTTTGATATTTTTAATGTTAGGCCTGAGTTTCTTCAAGACCATTTGTTTGATTGTTAATTTCGTTTAATTTTTCTTTAAGACGATGCATTAAGTTTAATCGAAGTTTTAAATTCTCTATAGATGCATTAATAATTCGCTCTGTAGGACCAGACTCCGTTAACTCCTTGGATAATACGTCATACTCTTTATTTAACTCTTGCAACCGTTCAAGATAGCCATCAAAAAGTTCTTTATTTTCTGGTGTGACTTTCATTTTAGATAATTCTAAATTGATACTTGCCAAATAATAATCTTCAACTTTTTTTAACTGTGGGGAAACTTTCCCTAAGGGAGACTTTGTATCCGCAATGTTATCTTGTGGTATTACCACTTCTTCGCCAGAGCCCAAAAATTGATATGCTCCAAAACTTAAGCCAATTAAAATGACAACACTTGCTGCAATATTTAAAAACGTAAACCGGTTTGTAGTTTTGTTTTTAGGACTCTCGCGTTCAAGCTTTTCTAAAAACCTTGCTTCGTGTCCATTGGGCATTGTATCCTTAAATACTTGCTTTTCATTCTCGAACAATTTTCTAATATCTTGTGCCATCTTGTGCTAATGTTAATAGTTCTTTTAATTTCACTTTACCTCTTGATAATTGAGTACGTGATGCGACTTGAGATATATTTAGAATCTCTGCTATTTCTTGATGATCATAGCCTTCAATTAAGAACAACATCACAACATACCTGTACTTATCTGGTAATTTGTTAATTGCATCTTTTACTTCATCAATAGTAATTGCATCTTCAACCAACCATTCGTCTTCATAATTTGAATCGACTACTTTAAGGTGCACCTCATCCAATTCCAGCATTTGCTGTTTTTTAGATTTAAGTAAATCAATACTCTTATTAATAACGATACGTTTTAACCAAGCACCAAATGTTACCTCTCCTTTAAACTGATGTAATTTTGCAAATGCTTTAATAAAGGCCTCCTGTACGATATCTTCAGCTTCCATAGAATCCTTTACAAAACGGTTTGCCACGATATACATGCCATCACAGTATTGGTTGTAAAGCCTTAACTGCGATTTACGATCGTTTAATTTACATTTTTCAACAATGTCTATTGTCAAGGTACTCACGTATTGGTGTTTTGGTTAGTTCTATATAAAAGACGACACTAAAATTAAGATGTTGCAAAAAGATAAATATTTTTTTTTACACTTTTAAAACAAACCAAAAGAAATTAGCGTTTCACTTAATAATAAGGGGCATAATAATTATCTTTATCTTATAAATTCAATACCTATGAACAGGTTTTTAAAATGGACAATTTTAGTATTGTTAATAGTGGCTGCTATACTATTTTTATATGCATATAGTAGCGGTGATATTTTTAAAAAACCGTTAAGTCCAAAAGATACAGTTGAGTTTAAACTTAATGATTTGGAGCTTGAAGTATTTTATAATAGACCCTCGAAACGTGAAAGGGATATATTCGGTGCTTTGGTCACATATGACAAAGTATGGCGAACAGGAGCAAATGAAGCGACTACGTTTGAAACCAATAAAGCTCTAAAAATTGGGAATGATTCGTTACCGATTGGCAAATACACATTGTGGACTGTGCCTAGTGCAGATTCTTGGTATGTCATGTTCAATTCAAAACAATATCCTTGGGGTGTTAATGATGCTATGCAGCCCATGCGTGAAGCCAATTTTGATGTCATTAATATTGAAGTTCCTGTTAGTAAGCTTCCAAATACAGTAGAACAATTTACCATAGCTTTTGATAATTCTACAGATAACTTATCTTTAACCATGGCATGGGACGATGTAAAGATTGTTGTTCCGCTTAAATAGTTTGCAAAAAAAGGAAAAACATAAAACAGCTTTAGAAGAAAAAAAAGGTATTTCTCCTCCAGAAATGACCGATACTCAAGCTATTTCAAAACTAAAAGATAAACGCAAACAGCTACCAAACACAGAAACGCTAATTGCCGATATATTAAAAGGCGATGTTACAGCTTTAAGTCGTGCGATAACATTAGTTGAAAGTAAAAACCCAAAGCATTTAGAAAAAGCAAATGCTATAATAAAAGCCTGTTTACCGCATGCCAACAATTCCATAAGAATAGGAATTACTGGTGTGCCAGGCGTAGGCAAAAGTACTTTTATTGAAGCTTTTGGCAAACATCTTACTGGCTTAGGCAAAAAAGTTGCAGTGCTTGCAGTAGATCCTAGTAGTACCATTACTAAGGGAAGTATTTTAGGGGACAAAACCCGAATGGAAGATTTAGTAAAAGACAAAAACGCTTTTATTCGCCCTTCTGCATCTGGAGACTCTTTAGGTGGTGTTGCAAGAAAAACACGTGAAGCCATAATACTTTGTGAAGCCACTGGGTATGATCTTATAATTATTGAGACTGTTGGTGTTGGACAAAGCGAAACTACTGTACATAGTATGGTAGATTTCTTTTTATTGCTAAAATTGGCTGGTGCCGGCGATGAACTTCAAGGTATAAAAAGAGGTATTATTGAAATGGCTGATGCTATTGTTATTAATAAAGCCGATAGAGACAACATTAAAGCTGCAAAACTTGCCAAAGTTGAATTTAACAGAGCCTTACATCTTTACCCTGAAAAAGCATCGAAATGGCAGCCCAAAGTGTCTTTGTGTAGTGCTTTGTACAATGAAGGGATTGATGATGTTTGGCAAATGATATCGGAATTCAAAATACTTACGCAAGAGCATAATCATTTTGAAGCTAACAGAAACGAACAAAATAAATTTTGGTTGATTCAAACCATTGAGGAACGTTTAAAAAGAACCTTTTTTAAACGTGAAGACATTAAAAAAGCCTTAAAAAATCAGCTTGAGCTCATTGAGGCCAGCGAAACGTCTCCATTTGCCGCGGCAGAATATTTATTGAGTTTGTAATAATGAAAAGGAAATTAAATATCTTAATATTCTTAGCAATTTGTTGCTCATTTTCTATAATCAATGCTCAAAGTAATCAAACCAGAAAATCTATACAGAATATAGGCGATATCCTACACACTTCAATGCCCCTGGCTGTTGGAATAACCACAATTATAATAAAAGATAAAAAAGGGTCTTGGCAATTTGCCAAATCTTTTGGTTTGAATCTGGCGTTAACTTTTGCTTTAAAACATTCTATTGACAAGTCAAGACCTCAAAGTAGTGACGGCTTAGCTTTTCCTTCTGGGCATACTTCTGTGGCCTTTCAAAGTGCTTCATTTGTTCAAAAGAGATATGGCTGGCCTTATGGAATTCCCGCTTATGTACTAGCAAGTTTTGTTGGTTTTAGCCGTATTGAAGGTATTGATAACAGACATGACGGATGGGATGTATTAGGTGGCATATTGGTTGGTGTTGGGAGCACTTATCTATTTACAACGCCATATCAAAAAGAACATTTGGAATTAGCTTTTAGCAGTGATAATGACAATTATTCTATTGGGTTAAGAATAAAGTTTTGAACCATCTAACCTAGTCTATATTGCTTTATTTTTTTACCTTTCATTTTTTATAAATTGCGTGTTTTTATGAGCGAATTGATTAATTCAACAACCGAAATTTGTATAGTAATACCTTGCTACAATGAAGAACAAAGATTTCCCATTGCAGAGTACGAAACATTTTTATCCAAAAACCCCACTATTATAATTTGTTTTGTCAATGATGGTTCTACCGACCAAACTCAGGATGTTCTACTTAAACTGAAGCAAAAATTTAACACAAAAGTTGACATTGTTTCCTATAAAAAAAATGTAGGCAAAGCTGAAGCCGTCAGGATAGGGTTTACATACTGTAATGAAACTTTTAACCATAATACCATTGCTTATCTTGATGCAGATTTAGCTACTTCGTTAGAAGAATGCGTTGAATTATCATCTTACATAAACTCGAATATTAGCTTTGTTTTTGGGTCTAGAATAATGAAAATTGGCTCTGTTATTGAAAGAAATCAATATCGTTTTTTTATTGGTAGAATTATTGCAACGCTTATTTCAAAAATGTTAAAGCTGAAAGTTTACGACACACAATGTGGTTGCAAAATATTTACAAAAACATTATCAGCAACTATTTTTAAAGAACCCTTTATATCTAAATGGTTGTTTGATGTAGAAATTTTTCAACGCGTGTTATTGCTTTATCCAGCACCAGAAATATTAAATAAGATTATTGAAATCCCTTTAAAACGATGGATTGACAAAGACGGCTCTAAAGTTAAGATGTCTTACTTTTTTAAAATGTTGTCTGATTTATATTTAATCAATAAAACTTATAAAAGAAAAAAGAGCCTATAACCTGCCAAAAAATCAATAAATGCCTAATAATTCAACTAACAAGACTTCTCAATATATATATTACTCAGTTATTATAATTGTTCTGCTTAGGTTTATCTTAACTGGTTTGATTCCGCTCTTAGATAAGACAGAATCTCGATACGCAGAAATAGCACGTATCATGTCCGAAACTAACGAATGGGTTGTACTTCAAATAGATTATGGTATTCCGTTTTGGGCAAAACCACCACTGGCCACTTGGCTTTCTGCTGCTAGTTTTGAATTGTTTGGAGTAAACGAAATTGCAGCTAGACTACCATACTTCTTGTTAAGTGTTCTATTAATAATAATTCTGGGATATTTTGTTAAAAAAACAGGGCGTTATTTTTTTCTACCCGCATTTATTTTGCTAACCACTCCAGAATATTTATTGCATGCAGGTGTTGTCTCGACAGATACCGCATTATGTTTTTGTATTGCATTGATTATGATTTCCTTTTGGAAATCTTTTCAAAATGAGAATCGTTCCTTTTGGAATTATTTGTTTTTTATCGGCTTAGGTCTAGGATTGTTAACAAAGGGGCCACTCGTATTTGTATTAACAGCACCACCTCTTTTTATTTGGGTTGTGTTGCAAAAAATAAAATTTAAAACACTTATTACGAGATTGCCTTGGCTTCTAGGTATTCTTATTATGGCAATAATTGCAGTGCCATGGTATTACTTTGCAGAACAAAAATCTCCAGGTTTCTTTGATTATTTTATCGTTGGTGAGCATTTTAACCGTTTTTTGGTTTCTGGTTGGGATGGAGACTTATATGGTAGCGGCCATTCTCAACCCAAGGGAATGATATGGGTATTCTTATTACTTTTTGCTTTTCCATGGATTCAAGTTGTTCTTTATAAACTTTGGAAAATGCGCAAAGTAGTTCTGAAGGATAAATGGATTTCATTTTTAATACTTTGGTTGCTATGGACACCCCTATTCTTTACGATGAGCACAAACATCTTGCACACCTATACGCTTCCCATAATGATTCCAATAGCGTTGCTAATGGTACATTGGTGGCCTGATTTTGAGAAGAAAAAACCACTATTAATTCTTGGTTCTATTTTTCCTGTTCTTGTCTTTATTGCCTGTATAACTTTTGTTATAAGTGGTAACGCATTTGATAAGTATCTAAACACTGATAAGTACTTGTTAGAAAACAATACGCTTAGTTCTTCAAATAATGAAACGCCCATACTTTACTGGAATAACAAAACATATTCTAGTCAATTCTATTCGTATGGTAAGGTGAAAAATATTGGTAATGCTAAAGCGTTAGATTCTGTTTCAAAAATTGAGGAAAGGTTTTTTATGCTCATTCAAAATAAAAGGATAAAAGATATACCTAATAAATTTAGGGATAAAATGATTCGGTTGGATTCTACAAAAAAAGCTACACTTTTCCTCTTTAAAAAGGCAATTACGCCTTAAATTCCGAACATTTATAGAAAGTTGTCCTTATACCAATTCACTTGATGCTTCACGCCTTCAAGCAATGTTGTCTGCGGGTTGTAATTTAATAATCGTTTTGCTTTATCAATATTAGCCTTTGTCCGTAATTGGTCTCCAGCTCTTTTGGCAATAACATTAATTTTTATTGATTTGGCAAGTACAGTTTCTACTGCTTCAATACCTTCCTGCGTAGTATGTTCAACCTCGGTTCCCAAATTAATAATTTCCCCATCAACTATGGATTCATTGTTAATAACACTAACAATTCCATCAACAATATCTCCTACATAAGTAAAACTGCGCAAGTGCTTATCACTTCCTTCAAATAACGGAAAAGCTTCATCATTAAAGCCACATGCGATGAGTTTAGTATACATTTTTTCAGGACGCTCTCTTGGTCCAATGACCGAATATAAGCGCAACGAACAAGATTGCATTTGCTTTTCCCTGCTTTTTTGTAATACTAATTGTTCCGCTGCCAATTTTGTAACACCGTAATGTGACGCCGGCTTTGGCGCTATGTCTTCTGGAAATGTTGCTTCCAGACCATAAATTGATGATGTCCCAATATTTACAAACAATTTTAAATCAATGCAATCTTGAGCATAATCAATCAAGTTTTTAGTTGCAATAATATTATTGGTAAAATAATCTTCAAATGTAGAAGTTGAAGAAATTCCAGGTTGGGCAGCAAAATGAAAAATATAATTAATATCTGTTGGTAGTGAACTAATTAAATCTTCATTACGTAAATCTAATCTAATTATCTTAACACCTTTTGCTTCAACTGCAGTTGCGTTTAAATTTTTCAAATTCAAATCATAATAATCAGAAAAATTGTCAACACCAACCACTTCATGCCCCAAACGTTGCAATCGCTCAGCCGTATGTGATCCTATAAAACCTGCAACACCAGTAACTAATATCTTCATTTAGTAAATTTAAACTGCAATTTAATATCTTTTTTATATTTAAAACATGAATCGAACCACTTAATCTAAAAAAGGAATATTTTTGTAACACAAAACACCAATCTGAATGGATTATAAATTTACAATTATAGTTCCGGTCTATAATGAAGAAGATAATCTGGAGCGAGTAGAAAATGAGCTCCTAGCCTATTCGAAAATTGCAACTGTTTCTACTTGTGTTTTATTTGTTAACGATGGTTCTAAAGACAAAAGTCAAGAACTCATTGAAGCCATAAGTAATAGAAATCAAAACTTTAATTATATATCTTTTCAAGAAAACAGAGGCTTGAGCGCAGCCATTAAAGCTGGTTTTGATTATGCTAAAACTGAATTAGTTGGATATATTGACTCCGATTTGCAAACTGCTCCTGAAGATTTTAATTTGTTGCTAAATCACATTGGTGAATATGATTTGGTTACCGGTGTAAGAGCAAACCGAAAAGATTCATTTGTGAAAAATATGTCCTCAAAAATTGCTAATGGCATTCGGCGTACATTTACTCATGATGGCATGGATGATACTGGCTGTCCTTTAAAAGTTATTAAAACCGATTTTGCCAAACGCATTCCTATGTTTAAAGGTTTGCATCGATTTTTACCAGCAATGATATTGCTACAAAACGGAAAAGTAATTCAAATTCCTGTACAACACTTTCCTCGAATTGCAGGTGAAGCAAAATTTGGTCTTTGGAATAGACTTTTAGGTCCTTTAAGTGACTGTTTTGCTTATTTATGGATGAAAAGAAAATACATTAACTATGCCATAGCTAAACAAAGTTAATGAGTAATTGGCTTATATACACCATTGGGTTTATTGCTCAAATTTTATTTTCTTCAAGGTTGGTTGTACAATGGATTACTTCGGAAAAACAACGAAAAGTAATTACACCAACACTATTTTGGACACTTAGCTTAATCGCTTCATTTTTGTTATTTATTTATGGATATTTACGGAATGATTTTGCAATTATGCTAGGGCAAACACTCACCTATTTCATATATATAAGGAATTTGCAACTACAAAATGAATGGCAAAAATTTCATTGGTCATTACGATTTGCCTTGTATAGTATCCCGACCTTAATTGTGGTTTATTATTTCAACAATAATGTCATAGACAGGGACTTATTATTTAGAAATGAGGCCATACCCGTTTGGCTGCTTTGGCTAGGAATAATTTCGCAGGTAGTTTTCACATTGCGTTTTGTTTATCAATGGTTATATTCAGAATACAAAAAGACCTCCTCCTTGCCACTTGGCTTTTGGCTTTTGAGTTTAGTTGGCTCCATTTTAATTTTGGTATATGCTATTAATAGAAAAGACCCAGTACTTCTTACTGGCCATCTTTTAGGCTCTATAATTTATGTTAGAAATTTGATTTTATTACACAAACAAGATGTTACATAAAATTGAAAACAACCCCATATTAACCATTACTATAACTGTGTTGATCATGTTATGCATCAATATTGATGTGTTGGATGTTACCATAATGGAAGCCCGTAATTTTATTACAGCACGTGAAATGTTAACAGATGGCAATTGGCTTTTAACAACCATGAATGGTGAGCCGCGGTATCAAAAACCACCATTACCAACCTGGTTCGCTGCTATTTCTGGTTTAATATTTGGAATGAAAAATATTTTTGCGCTACGCCTACCAGGAATACTATTGGTAATCGTAATCGGGATAAGCTCTTATTTATTAAGTAAAATATTATTGAATAATAAATTACATGCATTAGTCAATGGATTAATTACAATTAGCTCTTTTTATGTCATAGGAATTATTATTGAAGCTCCATGGGATATATTCACACACGGATTTATGTTAGTTGCTATTTATCATTTATTTCAGCTTTTTGAAAAACAACAGCAGTATTGGAAACATACGATCGTCGCTGGTCTGTTTTTTGGCTTTTCAATAATGTGCAAAGGACCAGTTTCATTTTATGCATTGCTCCTGCCCTTTTTAATTGCCTATGGTTTAACTTATAAGTATAAACATTTTAGGCCTAAAGTTTTTTCAATATTCTCTTTTATAATAATTGCTTTGGTAATTGGGGGCTGGTGGTATTTATATGTTAGGATAGAAGACCCAGAAACATTTATTAAAATCACGAATAAAGAAACTGGGAATTGGGGAAGCTATAACGTTCGCCCATTTTATTACTATTGGAGTTTCTTTACTCAAAGTGGTTTATGGACTATTCCTGCTTTTGTTGCTCTGCTCTATCCTTATATGAAATCTCGAGTCAGCAACTTGAAAGCCTATAAATTTAGTTTTTTATGGACTATTTTGGCTGTTGTATTATTATCTATAATTCCTGAAAAAAAATCTAGATACCTAATGCCTGTATTGATTCCAATGGCTATAAATACTGGGTTTTATGTTGAATATTTAATTAGAAGATTTAAAACCTTAAGGGATAAAAGGGAAACATTCCCTGTATATTTTAATTTTGGCCTAATTGCTATCATCGGCGTAGTTTTTCCAATAGCTGGTTATTTTTTATTGAAGGAAAGGCAAAATGTAAGTTGGATATTATTTGCGATAGCTGCTCTGGTTCTTTTCTCTATTGGTTTTTTGATATTGTATCAACTCAAGCAAAAGAACATAAAAAAAGTATTTTACTTAGCTATTGCATTTATGGTTTCAGCTTTTGTTTTTGTGCTTCCGCTTTCCAATACC
>RCNB010000783.1_pt1 | contig 20655 bp, 30 predicted proteins | sample 2041321 | NCBI WGS metagenome assembly RCNB01 (sample SAMN09708232, study PRJNA481090) | Marine sediment metagenome, whole genome shotgun sequencing project. | reverse complement strand
GGCCATCGATCTTCATGCCGTAACCATAACGGTTCTTGGTAACGACTGCTACTTGTCCTGATACTTGATTACCCATCTTTAAAGCTCCTAGTTTTCCTGTCGGTAACAGGGTTGGTGTAAGGCTATTACATCTAGCCAGTAAGTTAACTACTATAGGCTCCCCCTTTAGGGGGGAGCTATATAGATAGCTAGTTAGATATAGTAGGGTAACACATATCCTACTACAAGTCAATACTTATTTCAACGTGCCCCAAGTCGGCCCCATCTCTACATCGACGGGGAGTTTCATGTCGAAATCAATATCAAAAACTTCCTTCAATACTTGAGGCGCTGACTCCAGCAGTTCCTGTGTCTGAATAATCAAGCCGCCCCTCTTGGTTACAGGGGGTGAGTCAAGCATCACGCTGTCATGCGTGGTGTTCACCAGCATTACCTCGGGGAAGTCTCGTTTCAATAAACGGTTGACTCTTCCAAGCATCATGGGAACCACGTCACCCGTGGCAAACCCTTGCACCTTGAAGTTCTTCATCTGTGTTGGGCTGAAGCTCAGCTTCTTGCCCATCCATGACGGTGCTGCCTGCTCGATGAATGTGTAGCGCCGACCAGTCGGTGAGGTAATCATGCTGCTTCCAGCTGACATACCACCCACCATGTAGCTGCTCATCTTTCTGTTCCTAAGAACATCAGCTGCCACTGTCTCCTGCCATATCTCTACACCTACATACCTTGCGTAGTATCGATCGATGAACTGCTGGCAAAGCTTCTTCGGCAGGCCAGTCTGGTGTGCCATCAGTCCAGCTGCTCCACCATACTGAACCAGAAATCCAAGAGGCTTGGCTCTCTTGCGAAGTGCTGACATATCAACATCACCTGCCTTGTGTGCCTTGTAGATTTCATTGTACGTGTAGTCAGAGATGAAGCTTGCCGACAGGCAGTGCATGTCCAGTCCACTCGTGATGTCCTTCTTCAACGCCTCGTCACCTGACAACCATGCCAGACCTATGACTTCGAGCTGACTGTAGTCAAACTGTATCAGCACCCCGTCATCAAAACGTGAGGTGAACATGTCCTTGATGCTACTCATCTTCATCCACTCCTATGTCAATGTAATCGCAGTGCTCGTGGCATTGGGTACAAACCCCAATCTCCCTCGAGATGTCCTGCTCCGGTGCACTACAACATTCACTTACCCATTCTTCACTCATCAGAAATGCTCCTCATCACGTTCATCGTAGTACTCATTAACTTCAACTTCAAGCTTCTCAATAGCAAGGCGCTTGTTCTCATACGTCGAGCGCAGGCTCTTTTCAATGACGTACAGGCCAGTAGCAGAGTGAGTCACCTTGACCCCATTACTCATGCCGCCGGTACGCATCCCACGTAGGTGTGCTGGGGGCCAGCCTTCCAGCTTCAGTTGTTCACGGTTGAATACACTCATCAATCTTTCTCCTTGGTTGTGACATTCTGCATGTTCGGTGCGCTTGAACTCAAGCGTCCGGTGTTCGTGTTGCAATGGTTGAAATTACCATGGATAAATCCATCGTCCCAAGTCAGCTTGCTGAAGCCAACGTAATACGTCTTCACATCCTTCTGCATGCGACGATAGTCAAGCATGGCATTGACAAACCTCGTCACCTCAAGTGAAACAGGAGCAGTGCCGCCCTCGAACGCTCGGTGCAACTCAGTGAGTACGTCGTTCGCCACACTAAACCCTTCCTTATTCTTCCATGCCTTACTAGGCTTTACCATAGAAGGTAGTGTGTTGAGCACCTCAACTTTCTTGAACTTACCCTGTCCCACCTTGGCCCCACTTTTGAACTTGACCTGAATCCCATCGGTGCCCATCACCGGCTGGTTCTCAATGTGCTTGGTCGTACCTCCGAAAAGATATGCACTCACCTGCTGTGATGATGCAGGGTTGGCATCGACAACACCTCGAGCCACCATGTATGACTCCAAAGTTATCTCTAAGTCCCTGATATCCTTAGACATTTCGACAGCAGCCGTAAGTGCAGCTTCCTTGTCGAAGGCCATTCCATTGAACGACATCTCAGCTGTGGCAAGCAGCGCCTCCATCTGTGTAACGATCAGAGGCATCATGTTCATGGCCATCGCTTGCTTTACTTGGGCAAGGAACACCAGCTCAGTGTTCTTGATGTCATCAGTTAGGTACGGCTCGATCTCTTCCTTCGGTATGTCCTCGGTATCAATACCAGCTTCCCAATACTCTTTCATCCTTGAGTCCTTGACTGTGCCCCCATATTTCTCAGAGAGTTGGTCGAGGCTAGCCCACTTGGAATCCTGTCCGGTCAGCAGGTACTCAGCCAGCTGTGTGCACCAGATACGAATGCCTCTTGTGTAAAAGAGTTCATGGTTTACAGGGTCAACCTTCCACATATAGTGGAGATCAAACTTGATGTTGTGTCCCACCAGCAAGTCAACTGTTAACCCTATTGCACAGTGCTTGGTATGAGGGGTGCTGATGACGTCACTGCCTCCAAGCTTGCGCCCCCAATACACTGCAAAGTTATCGGGGTGGAACGGGTCGGCCTTCATCTTACCGACTGCGTCCTCACCTATGTTCTTGATGTTAGTCTCACTGTCTATGACTTGGTACATAGTACTTCCTCCGTTGTAGAATCCCACCTAAAATTGGGGAATGTTCCTAGGAACTTATACTCCCCACCCGTGAATATCTCTTTCATCTCCTCTTCCGTGATGTCGCAGTACGATTGTACCGGCGTCTCAGAATCGCAGCACTGTCGGTTGAGATCGTCAGCCATCGCTATAGCTATGACCCCATTCCTTACCCGCACCAGCATGGTGAGTGCTGGCGAGAAAGCGGAGTGCGTGTAGAGGTACATCCCTCCAGCTCTGTGTTTAATTCGACTGGCTCCATGTGATCTCTTGCGTGGGTCGGAGGGCATGCCCATCGCTTCGATGTCTGCCGGTGTCAATTCCTTTACCTTCTTCATTAGTGTGCCCCTTTGAATCTCGCTAAGTCAGGCTGTATCTCAATCTCAAACTGTGCATTGCGATAGCGCCCATCGGATGTAAGCTCTCCCACTAATTTGTTCTTAGGAGCATAAAGCCCACGAGTATTGTCACTGAACTCAGGGTCGTGTGGTCGTCCCAGCATGACGATAGCATCACACTCACCCTGAATGATGGTGGTGGATCCGTACAGTTGATCCATCTCAGGATACATGACACCCTCACCCGTGCCCTTTACCTGATGCACGTTGATGACTGGAGCGTACTCTGCTATGCCCCGTGCCCATGCAAAGAGCAAGCCCTGCTTACCAACCTCGTTGGTATCCTTGCCACCTATCACACCTTGGAACTTGTGCAGCTGGTCGAAGACGATCAGTCCCACATCATCACGGTTCTTGACCACTGACTCTACATCAAAGCATGACATGGAAGCAGAGTGAATTAGCTTGATGCGCTCCCCGCCGACCGTTGCAAGGTAGGCAGCGTAATACTTCTCGATGTCTCCGACAAAGTCCTTCGTCTTGATGCCGAGTGCAGCCTGCATGATACGAAACTTCACACGCTTGCCACTCTCCTCGTTGCAGAACCAGTACACTGTCTTGTCCTGATGCTTCAGCTGAGATGCCATGTTGCTCACCTCACTGGCTAGCATGGTGGTCTTGCCTGAGTCGGGTCGTGCCCCAAGTGTGATGAAGTCACCAACACGCAGGGGGCCTAGGCTGATGTTCAATTCTTTGAGCCTCCAGCGCAGGCATTCCTTTGATGGGATGACAGCAGTCATGATCTCGTCGATGTCCTCAGTCACGAACATGCTGTCGGTCTTGCTCACTATGTCGGCATGTACCTTGTACTCCGACATAAGCATGTCAACATTCAACAGGTCTCCCTTCACTCCATCGGCTATGTTCCCCGCCGACTCGGCTATCCTCGCTGCATACTCACGCATCACCAATGCGTTCATGATCTCCTCGTCTGTTTCCGTTGGTTCGAAGGTGTCCATCTTGGTGAAGATGGCAGAGTACAGGTCAAGCTGTTCGGCTTTCATGCCGGAGTGCTTAACGATTCGGAACCATGTGCTGAAGTCAGCCCACACTACGTCATCGTTGGTCTTGAACCATTCCTTCAAATCAATCAGGATAGTGTAGGTTTCACGTGTAACTAGGTGCTTCGCAATGAAGCGCATGTACTTACTGTGATTCTCCGCTATGCTGAGCAGTGATATGATGGCTAATTCCATTGTCGTTCTCCTAAGTCAGTAAAATTCTTGCAATTGTGGCCAGTCGTACAGTCTGCTCCACGAAGGTTCCGTCAATCTTGTTCTTGCGCACCACCTGCCCCATGCTAGTGGTTTCAATAATGAGGTGGTAGGTCTGAGCATCCTTGAGTTTCAGCTCACCATAAGCATTCGAATTTCCCCACCATACTTTGAATTCGTTCATTTCAGTAACTCCTGCAACTCAGCGTTGCTACATTCCTTCGGGTCTTTGCCTACACCTGTTATTATACGACAGGTTCCCATGTTAGCAAGAGTGTTCCTAAGAACACGTTGCTGCTTCTTCACTATTAGATTATCGTCATCATAAAAAATAACGAAATCAGAATATGACCTTATCAACCAAGCCAGCACCGTCACGCTGGGGCTAGTGCCCAACGTGGCAATAGCATTCGCATGTCGACTCACCTTGATGGCTGACAGGATATCCTCTGTCAGTACAACAGTACCACCAAGCCGAGTAGCGGGAGGCCAATGAAGAGCAGGCCCATCACTACTGGAAATATCAAATAGATACTTCGGCCCTTCCCAATTGAATCGACGTAGAGTGTAACCGATAGGGCCAGTAGCGTTAGTAACAGTGAGATACAGGCCATCAAGTTCTTCCGAATACCTGATGTCATTTTCGATTAGCTCCTTGTCTGAGAGTCCATAGGCTCTGAGTCTGGCCCTGACTTCGGCAGGCCAGTCGAGAGGCTGAGTACTTGCCGATGCATAACATTCACTGCGTCTGCTATGACCTGCTGATTGTGCCGTAAGATCGCTATGCTTCTTTCCCCTCTGGCTGCCTTTAGAGTAAGGAGAATCATAATTACCAGATTTGCTGCACCTATGGCAATACCCAAATATTGACCCATCATCTTTTCTCTCCACTATCATTGACTTGCTGTCGCCACCACAATCGGGCGACAAGTGATTAACCCTAACCTTGCCGGTGTACTCCGGTGCAAAGGGCAGGAACTCTTTATGCTTTAGGAACTTTGGCATCATGCCACTCCCCCATCCCAAGATGGTCTGTTGTTATGCTGTCGAGGTGTGCGTCCTTACACTTGTCACACTCACCCCCGTCAGCTATGAAGTCTGCACGAGCCATCGGCTCATGACAGCGATTACATTGCACTCCTGTATACGTGTTGTCCATGACTCAACTCCTAAGACGTGTGTCAAACACGGTGTTGTAGTGCTCACCGATCAGTGCGCGTTCATCGTCCTCTGCGTACCGATCCAACACGATCCATGATGCTGCTGCGTCCACATCACCAAGCTCGATCGCAAGCTCAGCCCATGTCAACAGGTTACGGGGTGACAGTGCTGCCGACAGGGCACGTTGAGCGTACGATGTACGGCACAAGGTGATGAAGTCAACCATACGACCGGCAGTCCGTGCTGCAAGATCAGGATAGGCCAGCGTAATCATGTCAATCTCGTCCTTCTTCAGCATGTAGTCCTGCTTCAGCACAACATCCATACGATTCAATGTGCTTCCATCCTGAATCATAGTGGCTGCATACTGATCCATGCTGTCACCTGTGCCCACTACGTTGTCACACAAGACCAACCGACAGGTGGGGCCAGTGGTGATCAGCTTGTCCTCAAGCTCACCTACCATGTCATCCAGCTGGAACTGTCCGTCCTTCTCGTAGAAGCGTTGCAGTGCCATCTGGATTGGAGCTGGCATCTTCCACGGCTCGTCGATCACGATCCACCAGCCCTTCTCGGCGGCCTTGACCAGCTCACCCTTCTCGTAGTGCATGCTGCCTTCACTCACCCACGGCTTGCCGAGTATGCTGTCCGACTCCATGTCACCCCGACCATTGATGCAGAAGATCGGTTGGCGAGTGTGTGCACAGAAATACTTCTGCAAGCTGGACTTGCCTGACCCTGTCGGGCCAACGACCAGTGCCTTCTTATTGTTCCTAAGAACACTCACCCACAGCTGATACAGCAGCTTGATGTTAGGCACGTACTTGTCATCTACAGTAGGGATGAACGCTCTCTCACCCTTGGGCCAGTCGGTGTCCTTGAAACAAGGCGCCCTGAGATCGGGCATGTCTCTTGGTGGTTCAATGCCGAAGCATTCGCTGAACGTCTTGCCTTCACGTGTATCAGAAAACTCCTTGAGGAACACCTTTGGTGCCTCGTGTGGTGCCTCAGCCACTAGAGTCCGTTCCCCACGTTCAGTGTTGCCACGTGCCTTCTTCATGGCGTCCAGTAAACCATCTGTAACTCTCTTGTCAACGTCTTTGCTGCTCATAGTATCACCTATTTTCTAAGGATTTTAAATTTGATGACAGCCAGCAATGCTTCTTCAAGCCTGCTGGTGTCGCTGATTACTTCACACTCTTTGTAGAAAGCTTTCACTGCATTCGACATAATCCCTATGCCATAAATCTCCATGTCCTTCCGAGCTTCCAGCTCTTGGATGGCGTCCCGTGTGATGGTTCCTGCCCCACTACGGTAAGCCGAGGGCTGTCCGTCACTGAACACAATCTGTATTCTACGCACTGTCGTCTGCTTTAGCAAGCGTATTGCACTCCACATGATTGATTCCCCGTCGAGGTTCTGTTCCAGCCCCCAATTCTCGAAGTCCTGAAAGTTAGCCATCAACCTGTCCTTCTCTGCATCCTTGGCGAAGCTCTTAATGATGCCGTGCTGCAGCACATACCCACCACGACCGTGCACCTCAGTGAACACAATGATCTCATGTTTGATCCGGAGCTGTGTCAGGACGTGACTCATAATCACCGCACTGGCACTTGCTGCCTGATACTTCCCGCCGCTCATGCTGCCTGATCCATCGACCACTAGCTGCACTGCGACATCCAACGAGATGGCATGTGTCTTCTTCTTGAATATCTTCTGCTGATATCCACCGGAATCCTTCATCGTTGCCCGATGCAGGTTCTTGCCAAGCCTTCCCTTCTTCAGCCCGTGGATGTTACGAGACATGCTCATGGTCTGCAGCAGCTTGCGCACTTGTGTTCCTAAGAACATTCCCTTTTCCACCATGTCACGAGTTTTCCGGTTGGGGTGGCAACTCACTACCGTCTTCGAGTAGTCACGCAGGTTCATGTCGTCCCAATTGCTAGGAGTGTATGAGCCGTAATCCGGCGGGATTTCCATTTCATGCTCGATCTTCTCACCATCCTCGTCCACAACCACGCCACGAACTAGCTGGTACTCACTACCGTCTTCGGACATGGTTTCAACGAACTGGTCGGAGTGCACGTGCTTGAAGAGTTCTTCTCCAAACGCCTTCGCTTCCTCAGATAATTGCTCTTCGGCTGCCTCTTTGTCTTTTGCATCCTGTTCCTCCTTTTCGGGGTCAAAGCCAAGCAGCTCAAGCATGCGCTTGGATCGCTTGTACGTCTCGGCTGCATCACAGCCAATGGGGTTGATCTCATCATCGTGCTCAATGAGAGTTTGAAGCTGGGTCATCGTCTCAGGACGAAGCTGATCCAGCACTTGGTTCGTGGCACCTGCCATCGCAGGATACCACTCCATGACAAAGGTCATGTAAGCAAAAACAACTTGCAAGAACTCAATACCACCGTCCGCGGATGTCTGATCAAACATCTTATTCTCTACGTGCCCATCCATCATGAGCCTGTTCGACTCACCCATGATACGGTCACGTCCTGTGAACCGTCCGTACTGCTCGTGCTCCTGACGCAAGTCGTCGAGCGCATTCAGGCACTTGCCCAATCGGCTAGCCATGTGCACTGGTGTGTTGTGAATGACATCAAAGATGTCCCGATTGTTCGCCGCGCAGTGACCCACCTCGTGGTAGGCATTGCCTTCCCACATCACCAGTTGTTCCTTTGACCATTTCCAAGATGGTCGCTTGAGGAAGATTGTGGTTCCATCGGTGCAAGCTACGTCCTGCTCAGACAGCTGCACTTTCAGGCCAGCGTCTCCAGCTAAGGCTCTCACCCTGTTGGCAATTACTGTTGCCGAGATAATCATTTATTTTCTCCTGCTGTTCTTAGGAACAAAATTGATTTCCCGCACTTAACGCTCATCGGTGTTTATCGTTCGATGGCGAGGGGCGGCGGGGAACCCTGAAAAGATATAACCAGTTATAAAGTTGAGAGTTCCTCACGTACGGCAGCAAGCTCACTGCTATCGAGAGACTCCATGGATACACGCAGACGCTTCAAGTGATTGAGTGCCTGTTGGAACGGTGTAGCAGGATTGGCCTTGTGTGCAGCCACTCCCTTGCCCACTACGGTCTTGGGCACAGCCGTGCCTTTCTCGACAAGTCGAACACCGGCTTCACGAGCCTGCTTGATGGTGGACTTGGCACTGCTGTAGCCAGCAGGCAAACCACCGTACTCCTTCTCGCCCTGCTCGTTCGCATCAGCAAAAGTGAACTTCCGGTACTTCCATGTGCCATCACCTTTCTTGGCTTCAGGTACATCGGCATACATGGTTTCCATGTAGTCATCCTCTTGAGCACGGAGTGCGCCCATCCAGTTGTCTTCACTGGCGAACTTCTTTGAGATGCCTACCATCTCCTGCCATGCGTCAGAACGACGACCGTCTGCCATATCATCGGCAAGCTCGGCTTCCTTGTACTGCACGATCAGGTTGATCGGCAGGGTGGGTGGTACTGTTGTTGCTTTAGTCATTTCAAACTCCAATATACCGGCTAATATTACCGGCATGTAATGCACCTGTCGGAGGTGCCCCGTAAAACTGTATGTGAATCAAAGAGATGCACTGTAAAGCAACTCTCGGCTTTTGTCAAGCTCTTACGTCTGCCATCCTCAAATGGCAGGATAAAAACTAGAATGGTGGTGTACGTGACAGTAAGATGGCCTTTACGCTGTCAATAACAAAATGCAAATCCTCCGAGCGAATAAGTTTGTACGCTTGAACTCGATCGTCTGCTGTCATGTCAGCAAATCGTTCAAGTGCCTCCAGTTGCCGAAGAGACTCCCTAGTATCAATGTCGCCGTTCAGGGACAATGCCTCGTCATGCTCCATTACATGACGCATGTGATACTTCTTAGAATCGATACTCAACTGTCACCCCAAAATGGTCAATCCAGCTCTCTTGAATGTCATTGAACGGAGTGCCCGCCAGCAGCTGGCTGGTGTGTTCATATCTGCCTGATACGAAGAAGTCCGATTGATACACTCGCTGGACGTAGCCAGCACCAAAGCCATTGGACATCGGGACACTGTCGATCCACGTGTTGCCGGTGGTGGCACCAGCGAACACCATCACATAGCCGTAGCTATCAGGATCATAATCCGCTTGTGCCTCGTCAGTGGCAGCAAGCATCACGATCAGCAGGAATATAAATACTACTAGGTGTCGAGTCTTCACGCTGTCACCGGAATGCAGATTTCATTCTTGACATCGTAGATTTCCAGCTCACCGATGGCACGTGCCTTGCGCAGTGCACCGGCCTTGGACAGGTAGTTGACTGATACGTCCAGATAGGTGAGTCCACGCGTGTTGTCCCATGTTCCTAGGAACACATTGCCTTTCGGCGCCTTGAACTGCTGAGCGAAGTCATCGGCGTACGCCTTGATGTCACCGTAGTTGATGCGAGGCAGCTTGCGCTCGAACTCCTTGTTGGATCCGACCATGAATCCAGTGGTAGGGATAGCACCTGTGATCGGGTTCATTGAACAGCCACCGCTACGCTTGGTGGAATTGAGTATGGTTTGAATGTTGTTCATTGGTAATACTCCTGAAAAGTTATAACTAGTTATGATTACGATTGACCGTCGACAGTGTCTCGACGAGCCTCAGCCCAATAGGCCCGTTGCATTACAACAGGGATACGCGCCTTGCTCTCGAAGCTGGTACGGAATGATGCTGGCCCTTGCAGGTGAGTGGTCATGATGCGCACCTTGGCTAGATCAATCTGCCTCTTGATCTCGAATACTCGAATGATACTTTCGTTGTTTTTCATCTTGCTAGTCCTCATCAGTTGTGCCTCACTTGATCGGTTGATCGAGCGAACAGCTACCATAACACAATGGCAACTAAATGTCAAGTTTCTTGGGTATGCTGAACGGTATGCTCAACATACACAAAAAGCCCGACACCCATAGGGTGCCGAGCGCCTTGCAAAGATGTAACCAGTTATAACTCTCGGAATACTCGCATGTCATCGATCCGATTTGTGACAGCTTCAGTGAACCATGTATCGGTCATAATGTTGCCCTGTCGACCGTACGTGCCAATGTAGCCACCGGACAGTTCACGTGATTCCACGTAGTGGATCAGACGGCTATCCAATTGTAGTGAACCAAACTCCCGACCTGTCGCATTGCACTTCAAGACAATTCGATTGTCCGCGGTTAGTGCTAGGTGCGAGAACTCCCATAATGCAGCTGGTACTCGATTCAGTTCCATTGTAATTCCTCCTTTGTGGGTTGAGCGCATTCAAGCTCTTCGTCCCGATCATAATCCGCATCTGCGTCGATCACCCGCGCCACTTCAGCATCCAGCAGCACCCCATGTAACAAGTTCAGTCGTTCATCTAGCTTATCCATTGTATTACCTCAAGTTAGTAGTGCATAAGTGGTTATTGCTGCAAAGAATCCGAACAGGGCGAATGGCACCATACCATACTCACGATACCCGCCTAGAACAGAGTCTTTGAAGTTAGGCGTGATTGCCTTGAACCAGTAGTACAGGCTTCGCCCTACCTGATAGGTGATCAGTATCACCGCAAGTGCAAAGCCTAACAACATAGTTGTCTCCCAATCCATTTTATTCTCCAAAGTTGTAACTAGTTATATAAATCTATCAACCAGTGTTAGCCAGTTATATAGATGCCAGAAGCATGCCAATCAAGTATCCCATGGGCCATGCCACACAAACAGCCCACGTCCAGCTTGCCATATTAAAATCCATACATCACCTTTTGTTCCTAGGAACATATTGTTAATCGGTTACAAGGCTTGCACCTTGTTTCACCCTTACAGGATCATCAGACCGATGTGAATGAAAAACCCAGCCCGAAGGCTGGGAAGATATAACCAGTTATATCTATTTCTTGGCAAGTTCCTGAGCCTGCGCGATTTGGTTCATCAGTTCTTGACTAGTCGCTGCTATGCCATAGTGCTCGATTGCATAGGCCATAAGACTGTGCAGATCCTTCACGCCCTTGATGGGTGCATCGACCTTGCCATCCAGCTTCTTCGCAGTAGTGGATTTTTTGCTAACCGCTCTCTGGATGTGCGCTGCATTCAATACACGTCCTTCACCCTTCTTGTCGTAGGCAAAACAGATAGTCCAGTTCTGCTGAGCCTTGTCGGTTTCGACCTTTGCCATTTTGGCACGAAGACGCATAACTTGTGGACTAGATGCACCGTGCTCGAGAGCCATGGCAAGTGCACCGGCTTCAAAGCCTTTGCGATTGTAGCTACCTGCCTTCGTTGCAACGACAGCCCGCATTTCTACTGTGAACACATCGTCACCGTTGCATGCCAATGTGAACGCGTTGAATGCATGAGTGCCTTTGTCAAAAGCCGCTTGATTTACTTGTGTCATCTTCTTCATTTTGTTTACTTCCTTTTTATGCCGGACAGGATGCCCCGCTTGCAATCAATATAGCGGCATCACAGACAAAGTCAAGTGATTGCCATCATTTAATCAGAGTTTATTCAAATTAATGCAGAGTTGTAACCAGTTATATGTTTAATCTTTATAAACTGCGACCATTTGCTTAGCTCTCAGACGCATAGTAGTTGTAACCCCTAGGGTACATTCTCTCTCATCCCCACTTCTACAGCTCACTGATCCGATTAGCTCAGCTCAGCCCTGAAACTAGGGGGCGGGGGGCTGTACAGGCACGGAATAATCGACTAAAGACACTCACACTGAAGCGGGTAGACTTCTAGTAAAAAAAGCATAATACGACTAGGCCCAAATAAGGGCCAATTAGTACATATGAGATGAACCATCGTTCATAAGATTGCGGGGGAACAGGGCATTAAAAATAGTTGGGGCTAGATTGGTACTGTGAGTACCCAAAACCCGAGAAAGTTCCTAGGAACAGTTTCGAGGAAAAATAAATGAAAATAAATCACTCATTAAATCAATGGCTTACCCTTCGGGTGCCAAATCTTATGCATATTTTACACATAGGGGTAGGGAGAGAGTAAAATTAATCAACTCTGTCACCGAAATAGGAATGATTTATAGGGGTTCCTGCCCTATCAAAATAATAATTGGAACCCATGTGCCTAGAGGGGCACATATATATAACTAATAACTAATTAGCTGGCTATATATAGCTGACCTCTCAACGAGAGTCAGCCTATAATGTAGAAACTAGTTAGCCACCTGTTATACAGACACCCTAGGGGGTGTGTTAAACCTAACCCTAGCGAATCTAGTACCTTGCCCACGGATGGGCAGGTCAATATAGGACAACATGACAAAACCTGTACCCAAACCCACAGCTGTTGCCAAGGTTAAGAAGCCTGTTGGACACAACCTGAAGGGTCGTCCCAAAGGCGCCAAGAACAAGACAACCCTGTTCAAGGAAGTGATGAAGGAGGGGTTCGAGGAAGCACTGACAAAAGACTTCAAAGCAGTCATCAAGGTGGTGATTGATAAAGCGAAGGGAGGTGATATGTCTGCGGCAAAAATGCTGATGGATCGCGTTGTGCCGGTGAGTAAAGCAGCTGACTTGGACGATCTCGCCTCGAAGGGCGTGAGCATTTCAATCAGTATTGGTAAAATGGATGAAGACCCCTACGGGGAAAAGGCAGCCATTGAAGGCGAGTTCACTACGGTGGATGAGCAAGAGTCCAGTTGACAGGACAGTATGTCATCGACCTTGAAGAGGGTCTGTACTTTTCGGAGAGTAGCACAATGAAGAACAAAGGAAATGGTTTGGGTGAGAACAACGCTAAGAGCTGGAACCCAAAGTCCATGCGTGACGATCGATGGGCCGGAGCTGGTCAAAAGAATGTTCCATCTGAACATCGTAAGGGCGCAGGCCAGAAGGGCAGCGGTAAGTCGAAGTAGATCAGGCAAGCAGACTCCCCTCTCGGGGGAGTCTCAGAAGCCAAAGCGTCAACACTTGGGTCATGACGAGAAACATTAGGATTCTATCGGGGCGGGCATTCTCGCCCCACCAAATTCATGCACGTCAGGCTAACTCACTATGCGGGACATCCTCGTACAGATTGATTAACTGTAGACCTCTGCTCACCTACAAGGAAACACCATGGCGACAGCAACAGCGAAATCAAAGCAGCGCATCAAGTTCGGTAAGAACGGGATTAAGGATGGGAATGGTCGAGTCATTCGTACTGACCATATGTCCTTGGGAGATGCTATCAGCGAAATTATGGACGGCACCCCTTCCCGACTAGAGAATATGGATAAGACAATCAAGGAGTCTGTCGACCCATTGTCTGCCCTAAAGGCACGTCAAGACAAGATTGCAGGAAACCGAAGACGGACATAAACCATGCCAATCGAGAGTAGTAAAACTAAGACATCCACATGGCGTAGGTACGTTAAGGATGCTGTTGAGAACTCCGGTGGCATCGATCAGATCGGCTCTATTGTAGGCTTCTCTTTCGCTACTGCTCGAGTGGGCTGGCTCTACTGTGACGGCAGTGCCGTATCTCGAACCACCTACTCTGATCTATTCGCTGCGCTCGGTGATGATTATGGTGCTGGTGATGGAACAACCACCTTCAATCTCCCCGACTACCGTGGGGAGTTCCTTCGTGGACAAGCCGACGGAGAGACAACTGACCCAGACAGAGCATCCCGTACAGACCGCGGCGACGGTACCGGCGGCGATGTCATCGGTTCAAAGCAAGCTGGTGCAAACCTAAGCCACACACATGCAGCAGCAGGCGCTCACACGCACACTACCTCAGTTCGTAATTCAGAGAGCAGCGGCATTCCTCACTTTGATAACTCTAACCAACAGGGTTATGCCTACGCCAACCGCACATCGTCAAGCAATGGGAGCCACAGTCACGCAGCGGATGGCGGCAACGAGGCTCGTCCGACTAACATATATGTTCGATACTACATATGTGCAGTCATCACCGTAACTGGCCCTTCTGGCGCAGACGGTGCAACAGGCGCCACTGGCGCTGCAGGTGCAACCGGTGACACAGGTGCAACGGGTGCGACAGGTGCGACAGGTTCAACTGGCCCCACTGGTGCCGACAGCACTGTCGAGGGGCCTGCAGGTAGTCAGGGCGATCAAGGCATTCAGGGCATTCAGGGCATTCAGGGAGTCACGGGTGATACAGGTGCCACAGGCGCAACGGGGCCAACAGGCCCGACAGGCCCAACAGGCCCTACAGGTTCGACTGGCCCGACAGGAGACACAGGTCTCACTGGAGACACAGGCCCAACAGGTGCTCAAGGTATTCAGGGCATCCAAGGTGTGCAAGGTGACACCGGTCTGACAGGTGATACAGGTGCTGCAGGTGCCACAGGCGATCAAGGTATCCAAGGTATCCAAGGAGATACAGGGCTGACAGGCCCAACGGGGCCAACGGGGCCAACGGGGCCAACAGGCGCCCAAGGTGATCAAGGTGACCAAGGCATACAGGGTATCCAAGGAGATGTAGGTTCAACTGGTAGCACAGGAGCAACAGGTTCCCAAGGCATCCAAGGAATACAGGGTGTTCAAGGCGACATCGGAGTTACGGGCGACACTGGTGCCACTGGCCCAGCAGGAGAGGTAACAGCCACTCCAACAGCAGTAGCTGATCAGATAGCCGTGTGGACTACTGCTACAAATATTGAAGGCACAACAGGACTGACCTATAACGGGTCTATCCTAGCAATAACCGGAGACGTAGACCTCACGGGCTACATCGGTAACTACGGTGGCACCCCCTTAGACGGGCAGGTCATGACATATAACACAGCCAACTCTCGGTTCGAGGCAGCAGATGCAGCGGGCGGCGGGGAGCAGGCATCATTCTTACTGATGGGCGGGTAGCATGGCAGCAGCATATAAGAGTTTGGGGCAGAGCGCCCCAGCAGCAGCAACGCTGACCACCCTGTACACAGTGCCATCATCAACCGAGGCCATTGGCAGCACCATAATGGTGTGCAATCGTAGCGCAGTAGCCACTGAGTTCCGCATAGCCATAAGGCCAGCGGGAGCAGCGATAGCAGACGCTCACTACCTATACTATGACATAGCAATTCCGGGAAATGAAACATTCGCTGCCACAGTGGGAATTGCAATAGCAACCACAGACGTTGTGTCTGTGTATGCTACACTCGCTACACTATCATTCAACTTATTCGGTCAAGAGATTACTTAATGTCACAAGGCTTCATCAATGATTATGTAGCCCAAGTCATGGGGACAGTAGCCACAGGCATGGTTGCTCCCTTCGCACACGCATCTCCCTCGGGGGATTGGATACTGTGTGACGGAGCTGCTATCTCACGCACCGGCTACGCCGCACTCTTTGCAGTCATTGGGGAAACCTATGGTGTTGGAGACGGGTCAACCACCTTCAACCTACCTGACTATGAGGGTAGATTCCTCCGTGGTACGGACAACGGGAAAGCGTTAGACCCTGATGCTGCCAGTCGTACAGATCGTGGTGATGGTACTACCGGTGATGTGATAGGCTCCAAGCAGGCTTCGGCAAACCTGAGTCACGCTCACGCAGCGGCTGGTACTCACACGCACACTGTCTACGTGCGTGATATACAGTCCAACGGTCACCCACACTTTGACAATTCGAACCAACAGGGCTACGCTTACGCAAACCGCACCACATCAGGCAACGGTAACCACGTCCACGGAGCAAGCGGTGGACTTGAATCTCGTCCAGTTAACGTCAACGTAGATTGGTTTATCTTCTTTGGCGGGAACCTACGACTTGCTGTCGAAAGCGGTGCAGTTGTGCAGACACAGTACACGCAGGACGGAGATATTGCTAGCACAACCACGGCTATGACGACTGATAACAGTATCCCACAAATTACAGAAGGTGGTGAGTTCATGTCAGCCTCCATAACGCCTAAAAACGTGGCTAATAAGTTACGTGTTGATGTAGTGTTTAATGGGGGGAACTCTGCAGTGTGGACTAACGTTGCACTGTTTCAGGATAGTATTGCGAATGCTGTAGCTTCTACGGTAAGATATGGAACTGTTAATACACAAGCTCCTATGTGTTTCACTTACTGGATGACCGCCGGTACAGTGGGGGCTACTACTTTCAGTGTAAGAGCTGGAGCGCATAGTGCAGGCACTATCACATTTAATGGACGAAGTGGCACTAGAGATCATGGTGGAGTAATGAACTCCTCGATAACAATCACGGAGTATGCAGCATGAGTCAGGGATTTGTTAGTAAAGCCCCTGTCGGCTCGGGTATTGTAATGAAGGTCGCGCACCTCCAGACTGGTGCGATGGCAACAACAACTGCCGTCATACCACTGGATGACACCATCCCTCAGAATACTGAAGGGGCTGAGTTTATGTCTCTGGCTTACACACCACTGGATCCCGCTAATCTTCTCCGTATCGATGTCACTCTGTTCACCTACAGTAATTCGGTAGGCGCCCAAGTTGCTTCTAGCTTGTTTCATGGCGCGACTGCGAATGCTGTAGCCGCGATGGGTGGCCCGTACAACTCCTATGACAACCCGATGAGCTTTACGCACTGGATGACTGCTGGTTCTATTGCAGCGACAACCTTCAAGGTACGAGCTGGCACCCACGCAGGAGCCACTTTAACATTCAATGGACGGGGTGGGAGTAGGAGGTATGGTGGTGTAATTGCTTCATCAATCTCAGTGACTGAGTATTCAACATAATGGAACTAGACTTTAGTCTACACAACAAGCAGCTTGAGATTTTCAAATCGAAGGCTCGATTCAAGATTGTAGCAGCAGGCAGACGTGGTGGGAAGTCCTACCTCTCAGCCGTAACGCTACTGATCGAAGCACTGAAGGAGGAGAACCGATTCGGTATTCCCCTGAAGGGGAAGGAAGTTTGGTATGTAGCTCCTACCTACCAGCAGGCCAGAGACATCATCTGGAACCTGCTCAAAGAACTAGGTCAGCCTGTAATTGACCAAGTGTATGAGAACACATCTACGATGCGACTCATCAATGGACGGACTATCAAGCTGAAAGGCTCTGACAGACCGGACACCCTCCGCGGAGTGTCACTGGCGTATGTCGTTTTGGATGAATACGCCTTCATGAAACCGGAGGTTTGGGATATGATCATAGGGCCTGCATTGGCAGATACACGTGGAGAAGCTCTCTTCATTGGTACTCCAGCGGGCAAAAACCATTTCTACATGTTGTGGGATGAAGCCGGTACTGACTCCGACGAGGAGTGGGAAGCATTCCACTTCAACAGCTTGGACAATCCTCTGATCAGTCAGAAGGAATTGGACAAGGCTCGTAACCGCATGAGTAAGGAAGCGTTTCGACAGGAGTTCGAAGCATCGTTTGAAGCTGCCGGTGGTGGCGCATTCGATTCCGCTGACTTCCAGTACGCAGAGAAGTCTCCCGAAGTGGGAGATATTTTCATTGCAGTTGACCCTGCCGGTTACGGCACGGGGCAAGGACTCTCCAAAGCAGCAGCAGCAAAACTGGACGAGTGTTCCATCGCTGTCGTTGAAGTGAGCACCCGCGGCTGGTTTGTTCACGACATGGTACACGGACGCTGGGATGTGAGGAAAACTTCACTCAAAATAATTCGTGCAGCCCAGCAGCACAAGGCAACCGTCCTCGGGATAGAGGCAGGAAGTTTGAAGAACGCCATGATGCCCTATCTGGAAGACCAGATGAGACGCCTGAACTCCTATCCGAATGTCCAGCCACTGAAGCATGGTGGTCAGAAGAAGGAAGAGCGCATCATTTGGAGTTTGCAAGGCCGGTTCCAGAACAAGAAGATTTGGTTTAAGAAGGGCGCCCCTTGGCTTCCTTGGTTGGAAGGCCAGCTCCTCGACTTCCCCAACAAGATGAGTCACGACGATGGGCCAGACAGCTTGGCATACATCGACCAGCTCGGCACAGCCATCTACGATCATGGCTGGCACGAAGAAGACTATGAAGCACTCGACATGGTGTCGGGCTACTAAAGGAAATATGCATGGCAGACTTGAGCATTGTGGCAACTGAGAACGACCTAGACGACGACGAGACGGAAGTATCCGGCATCGAAGGCTGGGTCATGACTCGTGTTAAGGCATGGGAAGATCACCGGAACACCACATACAACGAGCGTTGGAATGAGTACTACCGTCTATGGCGGGGGTTCTGGAATGCAAAGGACAAGAGTCGTAAGTCGGAGCGTAGCCGGTTAATCACTCCAGCACTGGCACAGGCAGTTGATGCCACAGTCGCTGAGCTGGAGGAAGCCACCTTTGGTGGTGGTAAGTGGTTTGATATCGACGACAACTTCTCCGATAAGGACAAGACTGACGTTGCGATGTTCCGTGACTCCATGCGTGAAGACCTCGACGCAGCAGGCGTACCTCAAGCAGTGGCTGAAATCTTCATGAACGGTTGCCTGTATGGCACCGGCATCGGGAAGGTTATTGTTCAAGAGAACGAGACTCGCCAGCTGGTTGCCGATTACATTGGTGACACTGAGATTGCCAATGCTGAATCCACACTCGACGTAGCTGTTGAGTGTAAACTTGTGGCTGTCTCACCATTTGATTTTGTTATTGACCCCACAGCACGTGAGATCGATGATGCCCTAGGCATGGCGCACATCACTGAAGTGAGTCGCCACTCGGTGCAAGCCAAGATTGAGGACGGAACCTACAATGATGTCACCATCGGTGGCTTCACTGACACAGTGGTCGGCGGCAAGAGCCACGACAAGCTGCTCATGACAGAGAACATCCGTGATCAAGACAAGGTGATGCTTGTTGAGTACCATGGATTGGTTCCCCGTGAGATGATCCCCCTTGAGCTGGTTGAAGGCGAAGAGGCAGTGAGCCTGTTCGACGAAGACGACGAGCATGCTGGGATTGATGAAGACGATTTGATTGAAGCGATTGTCACTGTTGCCAACGGCACTACGTTGCTTCGTGCTATCGCTAACCCCAACATCATGAAGGATCGGGCATTCGTTGCCTATCCGCACGAGCGTGTACCCAACCAGTTTTGGGGTCGTGGTGTAATGGAGAAAGGTTTCAACCCACAGAAGGCACTTGATGCTGAGCTTCGTGGGCGCATTGACGCAATGGCTTTGGCTGTACACCCAATGATGGGTATTGATGCGTCACGCATGACACGTGGTGGGAACTACGGTGTGAGTGCAGGTAAGAACATCTACACAAACGGTGATCCGTCTACCGTCCTTCGTCCTCTACAGTTTGGGCAAGTGACACAAGCAACCTTCTCCCAATCGGGAGAACTCGAGCGCATGGTTCAAATGGCTACAGGTGCCATGGACTCTGCCACCCCTATCGGTGAGAACCGTAGGAACGAGACATCCTCTGGCATGAGTATGATTATGTCAGGCAGCATCAAACGAACTAAACGAACGCTTGCTAACATAGAGCGCACCTTCATCAAGCCACTGGTACACAAGGCAGCTTGGAGATACATGCAGTATGCTCCTGACCGCTACCCTGTATCGGACATCAAGTGGAAGGTGTTGGCTAGCATGGGGCAGGTGGCCCGTGAAGTCGAGCAGCAGAATCTCACACAGATGATGCAGACGGTTCCACAAGAGTCACCGGCATTCTGGATGCTGCTGAAGGGAGTGTTTGAAAACTCAGACCTCTCGAACAGAGAACAGATGCTCCCCCTCATCGACCAGATGATGCAGCAGAGCATGCAGAAGCAAGCTGAACCTGAGAAGCCCGATCCTATTATCGAAGTTAAGATGAAGGAAATCGAGATCAAGGCACAGATTGCACAAGCTGAGTTGCAGCTTGATGCTAAGAAGAACGACAGTGAGGCGCAGAACAGACTACAGAAGTTGATGCTTGAATATGAAAAGCTGAAGCTTCAAGAGAAGTCTATCATTCTTGATGCTCGAATTGCCCTAGCTGGGCAAGAGCAGGACAGCAATGTCACCCTGATGCAGATGGGTGCTAACGAAATCCAGTCAAGGCGTAAGGAAACAGGGAACAAGAAATGACACATCACCTAGGAGATCAAGTCATCACCAACTCAGGTTATGTGGCAGGGACTGCCACGGTGCTGCTCGGTCTGAACGCAGAGCAGTGGGGAATTGTAGGAGTGTTGGTTGGTATCGGGTTCATGGTACTCACCTACGCAACGAACCTTTACTTTAAATGCAAGGCAGCCAAGAGGCACAAATAATGTCTGATCTTTACAGACGCAGTGCTAATGACGAGGAGTTGATGAAGTTCGACCCCTACGCTCACGCAATGACGGTGATCACGGAGCCTCACCGGATGAACCA
>RCNB010000780.1_pt1 | contig 20758 bp, 16 predicted proteins | sample 2041321 | NCBI WGS metagenome assembly RCNB01 (sample SAMN09708232, study PRJNA481090) | Marine sediment metagenome, whole genome shotgun sequencing project. | reverse complement strand
CTCCAGGATTAATGGGTTCATTGAATAGTTTCATTCAAGCGGATGTGACAGATAATGCGATGGTTGATTTCGCGGATGAATTCATAGGACTGACCGGAATAACGAGTTACAGCTTCGCTACCTTGGATAGAGAGGATGTTCTTGAGCTAACTGAGGTATCGATTTATCCTAATCCAACGAGTGATTATTTAAACATCAAGACCAACGCCGTGATCACATCCATAGAGATGTTCGATTTACTAGGAAAGAGCGTATTACGATCTCCAGGAGCTGAACAGATCAAGGTGGATCACCTACCAGCAGGGGTTTATATGTTAGGTATCAAAACCGAGCAAGGCAAACTCACCAAGAAGGTGATTATTGAATAGTAAGACCAATAAGTATTAAGGTTTATAGAATACATGGAAAAAAAAGAACCAAAAGACTCTTTTTTTGATAAAGGATAGTTGCTTTAAAATGAAGATAAAAGGGAATGATGAATCGAAAACAAACTATTGAATGAAGAGTATCTATTATGTAATCAATATGTTATGATATTTTGAACACTAAAAAAATTCATTATTGAATTACTTTGAATTCATTTATTTTGTATTTCAGTGAAGCACAGTAATCTATCTTCCCGGTTTTTGAACTAACTATTATTTGTGTGGTAATTTTTAACAATTGCAAAATGGAATAACTAATTATTTCAATCTTAACAATTGATTAATTGCCTTAGTATCCCCGATTTTATTAGGATTTCTTTTAATTATTAAAGCCTCCCAGAGGTTCTAATTTATCCTACTTGATGAGAGTATTTAAAGCTGATGATATCAGCTAGTATATTCGGTGTAAGTGTATAATTAATATAAAATCGTTTAAATTATGAAGTCAATACTACTATTTATCTTGAGTTTTTCAGTTGCTTTTTCAAGTTTTTCTCAAACAGAATTCAGGCTTGATTCTTTATATCAATATTCATGGAATGTTGGCATTCCCGATTGGCAGCATGACAATACCGAAAAATACACCTATGGTAATGGTGGTGTCAAGGAGACCTACATATTAGGCCTATTCAAGAATGGTCCTAACTTTGATAATTCGTATCAGTCAGACAAATCATATAATGCAAATAATAATATTACCTTAGAAGTAAGAAAATCCTGGAATCTTGCCACTATGGTATGGGTCGATTCACAACGAATCGTTTATGTATATAATGCCTCTGACTTGTTAGAAAGCGAGACTACTGAAATCTCAAATGGAATGGGCGGTTGGATTACCTGGAGTAAAGTAATTTATGATTATAACGGATCAGGAAATTTATCTGAAGAGACTCAGCAAGAAACAAATTTTGCCACGATGATGCTTGAAAACAGAACGAGAATACTTTTTAATTATACGGGAATGAATGCCACCAATCAAACCGATCAAGAATGGAATTCCACTGATAATGATTGGGAGAATATTGAAAAAGCCGATATTATTTATACAAGTGGAGAACCAACATTCGCCGAATATAGCTATTGGAATAGTGGTATGATGGATTGGGATCCACCATACGAAAGAGACACAGCGACCTATGTATCTGGTTTGGTTTCGGAAGTCCTCACTGAAAGTTTTGATATGGGTGTATGGGTCTATTCGGACCTGTCTACATTTACTTACACCAATTTGCTCACTGAAAATTTGGAACAGGTCTGGGATGGGGTAGATTGGGTCAATGAGGCCAGAGTACTAAATACCTTCGATACTGACGGGAATAATACCCAACTTATATTTGAGGAGTGGGATGGTGCGGACTGGGTGGGATTATTTAAACAAGATAGATTCTATTCGCCTGCTGATGGGCTTGGTATTGAGGAATTCAATCAGGATGCTGTTACGATCTATCCTAATCCAGCAAGAGAGGAAGTGCATATCAAATCTTCAAGTAATATAAATAGAATAGAGGTCTATGACGTATATGGTAAGTTAATGAGATCAAATAGAATGGTTCAAGACAAGATGTCCTTGAATCAGTTTTCTTCAGGAGTGTATTTAATGAAGATCTATTCAGATAGAGGGGCAATCACTAAAAAATTAATAGTGGATTAACATTTGATCAATACCGCACGTAGTCAATAATCTCCAGCCCATAACCGATCATACCAACACGTTTGGTCTGTTCGGCATTTGAAATGAGTCTTAATTTATGGATATCTAGGTCATGTAATATCTGTGCTCCGATACCAAAATCCCTTGAATCCATTTCAATACGCGGTGCCTTGACGACTTTATCAACGACTTGGTCTTCTTTCAATTTGGCCAGACGATTAAGTAGATTCATTGATTTACTTTGTTGATTTATAAAGACTATGGCGCCCTTACCAGCGTCATTAAGGACATTGAACATGTCATCCAATTTTTTATCGGCGTTGTTCGTTAGCGTACCAAGGACATCATTATTAACTAGTGATGCATTTATCCTGACTAAAACGTGTTCATCGTTATTCCAAACACCTTTTGTTAATGCTATATGAATCTGGTCGTTATTTGTTTGTTGGTAAGCTCTTAGCCTAAAACTCCCAAATCGGGTTTCAATTTGAAAATCCTCTTTTTTATCGATCAATGAATCATGTTGCATTCTATAGGCAACTAAGTCTTCAATCGATACTATTTTTAGGTCGAATTTATCAGCAACGTCTATAAGTTCTGGCAATCTCGCCATCGTACCATCCTCATTCAATATTTCAACTAATACACCAGCTGGAGCGAATCCTGCTAACCTAGCAAAATCTACAGCAGCTTCTGTATGACCTGTTCTACGTAACACTCCACCTTCTTTAGCCTTTAATGGAAAAATATGACCTGGACGACCCAAGTCAAATGGTTTAGTGTCCTCATTGATCAGGGCTTTTACAGTTTTGGCCCTATCGTGTACTGAAATACCAGTAGTACACCCATGACCAATCAAATCGACTGAAACAGTGAACTGCGTATGGTGCAATACCGTATTGTTCTCAACCATCATATTCAATTCCAGATCTTCACAACGCTCCTCTGTTAAAGGCGCACATATGAGTCCACGTCCATGAGTTGCCATGAAATTGATCATCTCTGGTGTAACGGCTTCTGCTGCGGCAATAAAATCACCTTCATTCTCTCTATCGGCATCATCCACAACAATAATCACCTTACCATGGCGAATGTCTTCGATGGCTTCTTGTATGGTATGCAATTTAAAGTCGATGTTATTAACGGTTTTGGTAATCATTTTGAGCAATTTAAATGCAAAGATATTGCATATTTTCTTTTATAGGATGAGTTTAAGCTCTTCTTTCATTCTTTTCTTATAGAAGAGGTATAGCAGCAAATAAAGAGGAATTCCCAAGAAAAGGAATAGTATGACATTGAAATTGTATTTCCGCTCAGTCAATTTAATGAAATTAGATTGGCTAGCGAAAGATTTAATTAAGAAGGTAAAGAATAATATAAATGAAGGAATGGCTATAGCAATGGCAATAGCAGCAAGTAAAGAGAAATCATTGTTCCTTAATATTAAATACGCTAGGATTGAGAGGAAATACGGAAAATAGAAAAATAAAGCTATCTTAGAATACAATCCATATTCAAGATAATTTCGTTTGGCATTTTCAAAATTATCATTAGATAAATGCCCAGCTATTTTTAGTTCTTGTTCAGTTATCCCCCTGCTTTCCAATATTTTAAGAGCTCCTTTTTTATAGCTATCGTCATAATTGTAAACTCTATAATTCTTTATGATATCTATAAGTTTTTCTTTATCATATGCTTCAAACTTTTCAATGTCTTCCTGAGAAATGGTCCTAAGGTTGTCCTGGAAAATAATGATTTCCTTCTTTGGTTTGAATACATTGATAATTGGCTGTAATAAGAGATCGGTATCAAAAAGACCTCTGTCCTTCGTTGCTCGACTGGTTAAATAGATACTTATTGGAAGCATAATTAGGGTCGATATCCAAGACGACAATGCTGGGTTCAAGCTACCGTCTTCAGCACTGTTTTTAGCGAATATGCCTATGTAATGATAAATCAAGAATAAAATGATGGCAATAACCATTGGTAAACCTATTCCTCCTTTTTTTATGAGAGCACCTAAAGGAGCACCTACAAAGAACAATATGATACAAGCAAAGCCGAGTGCAAATTTATCGTGAAATACAATTATATGTTTATTCAACCATTTTAATTGAATCCCTAATTCTCTGTCCTTGGCGTCTATGATCTGTTTTGTACTGAGTACTTTATTGATCGCCATATCGACGATCTTTATTTTATCCTTAGTATCAAAAAGTTCAAGATAATCTTGCTCTAGATTTCCTCTCTTTATCTTAGGAGTTAGTGAATCAGCTTTAAATCCAATTTGAGTGGTACGATCATAAGTGTTTTTTGAGAATTCCTTAAGGTTACGGATTCCCTTTATCTTGAGACTGTCTATGGTGTAATTTAAATCAGCAACGCTAAGCATGTCGTACTTGCTCGTAATTTGTTTTTGTTCTAGATCTACGTTTCCATTGATTTCACCTAAATCAATATTGATTATGTATTCTTTGAATTCACTTTTAACAAAAGGTTTTTTTTGTCGCTCCTTATAGTCCTTTGGTTGAATTTCATCATAATAATTACCATCATGAAGGACAAGTTGTAAAACATCCGATTCTACGCTACTGATCAATTCACCAGTGTTGGAACGAATGGTGGTGTTACTTCCTGGTCCGTTGGAATTAAGTTTATGAATAATCACATCTTCTAAGTATTGACCCCTATCACCGCTCTTTTTGGCTACCTTTATATTCATGGTGCCAATTTGGTTGAATTGACCCTCTGCTATGGCCATTGCCGGTTTTAATTTGGCAATATTCTTCCTTAAATTATAAGAGTTGTATTGTGCCCATGGAATAACGTTATTGCTAAAGAAGAAGGTTGTAATGCCCAACAGAATAATAAAGGCGCTCAAACTTCGCATGGCCCTTTGTAATGAAATTCCCGTTGATTTCATAGCGGCAAACTCGTAGTTTTCCGCAAAATTACCAAAAACCATGATTGAAGCTAAAAGAATGGTAAGTGGCAGGATCAACGGAATTAGGGTAGGAGTGATATAGAGCAAGAATTTACCAATTACCGCTATGTCCAAGTCCTTACCTGCAAGTTCAGCTATATATAGCCAAATGGCCTGTAAAACAAAAATCAGCATGAGTATAACAAGCACGCTGATAAAAGTTTTTAGGTATGATGTTAATATGTACCTGTCAAGAATTTTCAAAAGTGAACCTTAATCCAATTTGTTGATGTAGTAATCTTTATACTTACTCTCATCAAAGGTAAACAAGGTTTCGGACAATGGCTCATTTGTTTTAAAAGAATTAACAGTCAAGGTGGTCCTTGTGCCGTTCATGCCGATTTCTATGAGATTATAGATATGTTTTGTTTGGTTATCAATCCCAAGCAATACTTCCTTGATTTCCGAATTAGAATCGATTGGTTTCAACTTAACGAATTGAATATTCCTACCCTTGACATTTTGAACAATATCCATGGAGTAGCTATACCCATCTTCATAAAAGGATAACATTTTGGAAGGTGTTATAGTCCCTTCGTCTTCGATGTTTTCAGTCGATATGGTGACTTCTTCATCTTCTGGACTAATACTATAAAGTGTTTTACCATCAAAAATCCTGGTAATTCCTAAAATATTCAATTTGTATTTATCGCCTTGCATGGTCACATCACCTCTTGTTTCTTGGTTAATGTTCTCTTTGGCATTATCCAATACATATTTGAAATCAATGGAAATGTTGTCATAACCTTTGACCTTTGCCGATACTTCATTAAGTAAAGCTTTGGCTTTATCCTGGGCAAAGGTAACATGACTTAATAATGCGATAACAATAATTATAATATTTTTCATCTTCTTAAAAATTGTTCTTTTCATTTTCTAAAAGTTGATCTAATGCCACAAAATCTGGGACTAGTACCTGTCTTGCCTTACTTCCTTCAAAAGGGCCAACAATTCCGGCTGCTTCTAACTGATCTATTAATCTTCCGGCTCTATTATAGCCAAGTTTTAATTTTCTCTGTAATAGGGAGGCAGAACCTTGTTGTGCTGTTACAATAACTTCTGCTGCTTGCCTGAACAAAGCATCTCGATCGGATATATTGTTATCAATACTTGTGCCACTTTCTTCCCCAACATATTCTGGTAACAAATGTGCATCGGGGTATGCTTTTTGAGATCCAATATAGTCCGTGATTCTCTCCACTTCTGGTGTGTCGACAAATGCGCATTGAATGCGTGTAAGATCATTTCCTTGTGTATACAGCATATCGCCACGTCCGATTAATTGATCCGCTCCAGAACCATCTAGTATGGTTCGCGAATCAATTTTTGAAGTTACCCTGAATGCAATCCTTGCAGGGAAATTGGCCTTTATTATTCCAGTGATAACGTTTACAGAAGGGCGCTGAGTCGCTATAATAAGATGAATTCCGATAGCTCTTGCCAATTGGGCTAAACGTGCAATAGGTGTTTCGACTTCTTTTCCAGCGGTCATGATCAAATCTGCAAATTCATCAACCACTAAAACAATATATGGTAAAAAGGCATGCCCATCGTTTGGGTTTAGTTTTCGTGCCTTGAATTTATCATTGTATTCCTTGATATTACGACAAAATGCATTCTTTAGCATTTCATAACGATTGTCCATTTCTATACATAGGGAATTCAAGGTGTTGATGACCTTTGTATTATCGGTAATGATCGCTTCGGCACTATCAGGTAGTTTGGCCAAATAATGTCGTTCAATTTTATTGTAAAGTGTGAGTTCCACTTTCTTTGGATCAACGAGCACAAACTTTACTTCTGCAGGATGTTTTTTATAAAGAAGAGAAGTCAGTACAGCATTCAGTCCTACCGATTTACCTTGACCGGTGGCTCCTGCCATAAGCATGTGAGGCATTTTTGCCAGATCAACAACGAAGGTTTCGTTGCTAATGGTTTTACCAAGTGCTATCGGGAGTTGCATTTCAGAATTTTGGAACCTCTGTGAGGCAATTACAGAGCGCATGGACACTATCGTCGGATTCTTGTTAGGTACCTCAATACCAATGGTTCCTTTACCTGGAATTGGTGCAATGATCCGTATACCCAAAGCAGCAAGGGATAAAGCAATGTCGTCCTCTAGATTCTTTATTTTAGAGATTCTAACACCAGCGTTTGGCACAATTTCGTAAAGCGTAACTGTTGGACCAATGGTAGCCTTGATGCTTGCAATACCTATATTGTAGTTATTCAAGGTCTCAACGATCTTGTTTTTATTATCTTCTAGTTCCTCTTGGTTGATCGTAATACCTTCAATATTGTATTTTTTAAGAAGATCGAGAGGAGGGAATTTATAGTTCCCCAATTCAAGAGTCGGGTCAAATAATCCAAAATCCTCTACTAATTTATCTGAAAGGTTGTCTGCTAAGGATTTTTCCTCAGCTACAGTTTCAATCTCCATTTCAACCTCATCAACTACTGGTGTAGTATCAATTTCAAGTTTCGTTTCAGGACCTTCTTTTTTAATGGTTGAATGTTTGGAAATGGTGGGCTCTAAATTTTCTAATGGCACTTCAAAAGCTGATTTAAAATTTTCAGCCTCATCACTCAGACTGTTATCTATAGATGAATAGGTAGTACTCTTATCCGTTTTAAAATCTTCTTTTAGGTCTTTCTTTGCAGATGCGAATAGTTTGGTGAAACTTTGTGCTGTAAGCTTGAAACGTGAAGCTAGATATACAATAAGACCGAAAATCAATAATAATATGACACCTATCTTACCGACAAAATCCTGAAGAAAGGAGTTCATTTCGTAACCAACAATACCTCCAAGCATGGAGATCTTCTCACCAAAGAACCCCAAGAGTAAAGAAGTCCAAATAACTATTAATGTACCCCAAAACCAGTGTTTCCAAAGTTTGGCTTTGTTAATATCCATGAGCATATAAACACCGGATAAGAACAATAGACCTGAGAAAATGAACGACGGTATTCCAAATCCTTTATTTATGAAGAAATCACTCAACCATACACCAGCTTTGCTTAACCAATTCTTTGCTATAACGTCTCTTGAACCCAACTCCCTTAGTGTACTTTGATCTGCATTACCAGTAAAGAAATACGAAAGGAAAGATAAGCATAAGAGGATTGCCAAAATAATCAATAAACTCCCCAAAACCAGTTTCTGCTGACTAGAAAGCTTAAAACTAGGCTTCTTTAACCGTGACTTGGTTTTGGTTTTAGCTGTTCTCTTTTTCTTGGCCATTAAGGGTACGTTGATTTGTGACAAAAGTACAAATTACTAACGTTTTATTTTAGATTAATTGTGTTCAAAAAACCTTGGGAACATAAATAATCAAAGCTACGATAAGCGCTGCCAATGCCGTGAAGAAAACAGCTCCAGCTGATATGTCTTTAATAAACCCTATACGCGGTTCAAAATCCTCGTGTACAAAATCACAGAGTTTCTCTAACCCTGTATTAAGACCTTCAACACTCATTACTAATGCTATGGCGATGACCTGCAGAATCCATTCGGTGCTATTAATTTCAAAATAAAAACCAGCAGCCGTCACCAATAATGCCAATACAAATTGCACTTGAATACTAGATTCAGTTTTTAATAGTAACAAAGCACCCTTAAAGGCATAACCAAAACTCTTTAAGCGATGTGATATAAAGGGTTCGTTCTTATTATTCATTCTATAATAATGCTTCTAATGCCGCTTTGTAATTAGGTTCGTCAACTATTTCTGGAACTTGTTCCGTATACGTTACGATACCTTGTTCATCAAGAATGACTATAGCTCTAGAATTCAATGCTTCTAGAGGTCCGTCAATGAAATTGAGACCATAGGCTTTTCCAAAATTATTATCTCTAAAATCAGAGAGGCTTATAACATTGTCTATACCCTCAGCACCACAAAAGCGTGCATTTGCGAAAGGTAGGTCACGAGATATGCATAACACTTTAGTATTGTTTAACTCTACGGCTTCTTCGTTAAATTGTCTTACTGATTGGGCACAAGTACCTGTATCGATACTCGGAAATATATTCAAGACGAGCTTTTGCCCTTTAAAATCGTCTAAAGTACAAGTTGAAAGATCATTCTTGACTAATAAGAAATTTGGAGCTTCACTACCAATAGTTGGTAGCTGTCCTGATGTGTTTATTGCGTTTCCTTTAAGAGTAACTGTTGCCATTTTGTTTATTTTTGTCTAAATTAAATATATTATTCTATACTATTTCTGCTTTTTGACTTTTTTTAGTGCAGATCATAATGCTTTCATTTGAACTGAATCCATATTGGTGGTCGTCATTTTCCTTGAAGGAAGCCACATGCACCTTAAATCCACTATTTTCCAACCGTTTCTGTAGTCCAGAAATGGAATAAATGCGAACGTGGTCCTCTTGACCAAAATGATCAAGTCTTTCAGCTTCAGTGATTATTGACGCATCTTCATAAATTTTTCCTTTCTTAAAAGGCGTCTGGACAAAACAAGTGCCTTGCTCATCCAGCACACGATATAATTCAGCCATTGCTTTTTGATCATCTATAACATGCTCCAGGATGTGGTAACATATTATGATATCGAACTCAGAATCCTTTGATTTCAGAGATGTAATATCCATATTAGTATCTGCCATGAAATCTGAAGACATATCAGAACTAAGATAGTTGGATGCATAAAGCTTCTTGAATTTCCTGTAGAGACTTCTAGAAGGAGAGAAGTGCAATATTCTTGAATTGGGCTTTAAATAACCTTGATTCAATAGATCCCAAAGTCTTCTATTTCGGTCAATGCTCCCACAATTAGGACAAACTTTATGCTGATGGTTGGATACGATAAACGTTCTTGAATTTTTATTACAAACGTTGCATTGCACGTTATTTCCTTTGTAAAATAAATAGAGACCACTTCGTAATGGGCGTTCTAATTTAAAAAGCAATTTACTTGGAATAGCTTTTTTAAAAGTGGACTTTAATTGATTGTACATTTTTTTACTCGGAAGTGCTCGTTTTCAATACGTAAATATAAAGAACTGCCTCAACAAATTAGCAGTAATGCTAAAATGAGATCAAGACTGACGCATTTAATGATCATGACATAGGTATCCTTTATTTTGGGATAGGAATAATCAATTTTTTATTGATAAAAAAAGTAAAGAATTGCGTAATTTTAAGCTGCAAAAAAACAGAAAATTCAAACTAGAAAATATGGATGCAAAAAGTGATCATAATGGAGATATAAACCAGTGCCCATTCATGAGTGGAGCACAAAAAAAGCCTGCGGGTGGAGGCACAAGCAATCGTGATTGGTGGCCTAACGAATTAAAATTGAATATTTTACGTCAACATGGCATGAGATCTAATCCTATGGGTGAGGATTTTGATTACGCCAAAGCATTTAGTAGTGTTGACTTTCCTAAATTGAAACAAGATGTCATCGATTTAATGACGGATTCGCAAGATTGGTGGCCAGCCGATTATGGACATTATGGAGGACTCTTCATAAGGATGGCATGGCATAGTGCAGGAACGTATCGTGTTGGCGATGGTCGTGGAGGCGCTAATTCTGGTTCGCAACGTTTTGCACCTTTGAATAGTTGGCCTGACAATGGAAATCTGGATAAGGCACGTTTGTTATTATGGCCCATCAAGCAGAAATATGGAAATAAAATATCCTGGGCTGATTTAATGATTCTTGCTGGTAATTGTGCTTTAGAATCCATGGGTTTTAAAACTTCTGGATTTGCAGGAGGACGTGAAGATGTATGGGAGCCAGAACAAGATATTTATTGGGGTTCTGAAAACCAATGGTTGGGTAATGACGAGCGTTACGATACTAGTGATGGTGATCTTGAAGGCCATTTAGGAGCCGTTCATATGGGTCTTATTTATGTAAACCCAGAAGGTCCTAATGGAAATCCAGATCCTTTAAAATCTGCACATGATATAAAGATAACGTTCGGTCGAATGGCAATGAACGATGAAGAAACAGTTGCTTTGGTAGCTGGTGGGCATACCTTCGGGAAAGCACATGGTGCCGCAGATCCGGACAAATATGTAGGAGCAGAACCTCATGGAGCACCTATTGAAGAAATGAGCACTGGTTGGAAAAATTCATTTGGTACTGGTGTTTTGGATGATACGATTACAAGTGGTTTAGAAGGTGCCTGGACGCCTAATCCAATACAATGGGATCATGATTATTTTGAGGTGTTGTTAAACTATGATTGGGAACTCACAAAAAGTCCTGCTGGTGCTCATCAATGGACGCCAACAACGGATTCTAATGCAAGAATGGCACCAAAGGCAGGTGATCCCAATGGAACACAAGCCTTAATGATGACAACAGCGGATATGGCCTTGAAGATGGATCCAACATATTTAGAGATCTCTAAACGTTTCCATAAAGATCATAAAGCATTTGAAGATGCCTTTGCTCGTGCTTGGTACAAATTAACGCATCGTGACATGGGCCCCATTGCTCGTTATTTAGGTCCTGAAGTGCCAAAAGAAGAGTTGTTATGGCAAGATCCAATTCCAGCTATTGATTATAAATTAAGCGATGCAGATATCTCATCATTGAAGAATATGATTCTGGCTTCGGGTCTTACTATATCTCAAATGGTAACAACGGCTTGGGCTTCTGCTTCTACTTTTAGAGGGTCTGACATGCGTGGTGGGGCCAATGGAGGTCGCCTTCGATTAGAACCTCAAAGAAGTTGGGAAGTAAACAATCCAACGGAATTGAATAAGGTTCTGAATATTTTAGAAGGCATTCAAAACGAATTTAGTGGTACTGTATCTATGGCAGACTTGATCGTATTAGCTGGTGCTGTAGGTGTTGAAGAAGCCGCAAAAAATGCCGGACATTCAATTGCGGTGCCTTTTATAGGAGGACGAGGCGATGCGTCACAAGAGCAAACAGATTTAGAGTCCTTTGGTTATTTGGAACCTCTAGCGGATGGATTTAGAAACTACATAAAATCTGATCTTGATGTGGCTGCTGAAGGTCTATTGGTTGATCGTGCAGATTTATTAACACTATCAATTCCGGAAATGACTGTTTTGATTGGTGGATTACGAGTATTAGGTGCAAACTATGATGGTTCTAAACATGGCGTATTTACTGATAATGTAGGAAGTCTTACTAATGATTTCTTTACACATATTCTTGATTTTTCAATAACATGGAAAGCGGCGACATCAGAAGACAAGGATTTTATTGGTCGTGATCGTAAAACTGGAGCTATGAAGTTTTCAGGAACACGTGCAGATTTGATTTTTGGTTCGAATACAGAATTAAGAGCAGTAGCCGAAGTTTATGGTGCGAATGATGGTCAGGAAAAATTTACTCATGATTTTGTGGCGGCTTGGACAAAGGTGATGAATCTTGATCGGTTTGATCTAGATTGATACAGATGATAATAAATGAAAAGCCCAGACAATACTTGACTGGGCTTTTTTATGTCATATAAGTAACTTGTTTTATGCAGCCTTCCAATCACTTGTTGTCAATTGCTTGATTTTGATCTTAAATCCAGCAAAAAGCAAAGTCATGAAAGGACTCAGTATGCTGAAGAAAGCATAGGGTATGTAATCCGTTGCCCCAGCATAGCCGAATAGTACTTTAGAATGGTAAGCCCCACAAGTGTTCCAAGGAACGAGAACAGAGGTTACTGTGCCGGAATCCTCTAAGGTCCTACTTAAATTTTCTGGCGCAAGCCCTCTATCTTCATAAGCTTGTTTAAACATTTTCCCAGGAACTACCAGGGCTAAATATTGATCAGAAGCCGTCACATTCAATGCCAAACAACTAGCTACGGTGCTCGCAAACAATCCGAAGGTTGTGGTCGCCATGCTCAATAATGCGTTCGTAATTCTTGATAAAGCACCAATTGCATCCATGACGCCTCCAAAAACCATAGCGCAGATAATAAGCCATATGGTCCCTAGCATTCCTTTCATACCGCCTGCGGTAAAAAGATCGTTTAATTCAGCACTAGATGTTTCAACTGCTGTGTCAACGGTCAATGCATTCATGATACCTTGGTAACCGGATTGAAAGGTCAGACTTTCAGCCCCAGCAATTTTGGTGACGATATCGGGTTGTGCGATCAACGCCGCGAGACCTCCAAATAGAGCGCCCAATAATAAGGCAATAAGTGGTGGTGTTTTTTTAACGATCATGATGATGACCACTACAGGAACTAGAAACAGCCAGGGACTAATATTAAAAGCACCATCAATAGCATCAAGCTTATCTTGAATTTGTGGGGTTCCAGTGATATCTAGATTCAATCCTATAATGATGAATATTATCAAAGTGATGACAATTGTAGGAATGGTTGTCAAGGACATGTATTTAATGTGAGCGAATAATTCACCACCAGCCATCGCAGGTGCTAGGTTAGTTGTATCACTTAACGGAGACATCTTGTCTCCGAAATAAGCACCAGATAAAACAGCACCAGCTGTCATCCCTAATGAGATGCCCAACGTTTCACCAATACCCACAAGAGCAATACCGACTGTTGCAGAGGTGGTCCAGGAACTTCCTGTTGCAATCGATATAATGGCACAAATAATAACACATGCAGCCAAGAATATGGTAGGATTCAATATCTGGAGGCCATAATAGATCATCGTCGGTATCACACCGCTGATCATCCATGTACCTGCCAAGGCACCAACCATTAACAAGATAAGAATTGCGCCAGTAGTAGATCTAACATTTTCAGCAACTTCTTCGATCATACGCTTGTAAGACACTTTGTTAAAGAATCCGACAATGGCAGCTACTGCCCCTCCAAGTAATAAGATAAATTGATTGCTACCACTTAATGCATCATCTCCAAATACGTAAATGTTATAAGCTAACATTCCTACCAAAGCAACTACGGGAATCAATGCTTCCCAAATATTCAACTCTCTATTTTCAATAATGGTTTGATCTTCTATCTCAATTTCTGTTATATTATCTTCTTCTTGCATGGTGATTTTGTTTAGCTTGGTAATGTTACGATTTTACAAGAAGCTTTGCAAATCGGCTATCTTGCTTACATTTGCACCGACTATGGATTCATTGACACAAATTGTTTTGGGAGCTGCATGTGGGGAAGCAGCCTTGGGAAAGAAGATAGGTAATAAGGCTTTGCTGCTTGGGGCGATTGGAGGGACCATACCAGATCTTGATGTTTTCACCGGACCTTTGATGTATAGTAACGAGATTGATATTATGGCTTCTCATCGAGGCTTCAGCCATTCAATTCTATTCTCGATTCTGGGGGCTTTTCTTTTTGGCTACATAATTCATTGGTTTTATAATCGTGGTAAACGGTACAATACCACAACCTTGAAAGATTGGATATGGCTGTTTTTCTTGGCATTGTTCACTCATATTGTGCTAGATAGTTTCACACCTTATGGAACACAATGGTTTTTGCCTTTTTCGAATTACCGGGTGGCTTTTAACAATATTTCTGTGGTTGACCCTTTATATACCGTGCCGTTCCTTATTTGTTTGATCGTTCTTATGTTTTTCAAAAGGAATACCAAACGACGAAGAGGGTGGCTGAATGCTGGCCTTCTTATTAGTTCGGCATATATGATTTATACTATTGGCATGAAATTTCATATTGATTCCCTTTTTGAAAAATCCTTGAAGGAAGATCATATTTCTTATGATAGATTCAGGTTACAACCATCCATTTTCAATAGTATCTTGTGGTATGGTATCGCGGAAGATCAAGACAATTATCATGTGAGTTACTACTCACTACTTGATAAGGAAGCTAAATTCTCGAATTGGTTGACACTGCCTAAAAATCATGACTTGATCCCGACGAATCATGAAGATATACAGACCTTGACCTGGTTCAGTGATAATTATTTCAATGTGCTTCCTTCCGAGGTAGAGGGGCAGTACAGGTATAACGATCTTCGTTACCCGATGTTGAATTCTGAAGACCCAAATTCATCTGTTTTTAGCTTCACGATTTTCAGGGATGACGACCGTTGGAACATAAAACCATTTAGCGGCGAGCCACCTTCAAAAGAAGATTTTCAAGTATTTCTTGAGCGTGTGAAAGGTATTAAATAGAGGCCATCTCTTTGTCACTAAGTATCTTCAATTCAATCATACACTCGCGCATGGTTTCATAAGATCTCTTTATGTCGTTATCCAACCCTATTGAGAAACGAATCAGACCATCACTCAATCCCATATCAGCTTGTTCTTCTTCAGGAATTTCAGAAGACGTAGAAGTGCCAGGTGCGCTGAAGAGTGTTTTGTAAAACCCTAGACTAACCGCTAGATACCCGAGATTCTTGTTTTGCATTAATTCCATTAGGGCATTAGCTTTGTCAAGAGAGCCTACATCCACTGTTAGCATACCTCCAAAGCCGTACTCTTCATTCATCATAGTTTTGAAAAGATCATGACTAGAGTGAGATGCTAATCCAGGATACACAGTCTTGATACCGTCTTTTTGAAATTGCTCGGCAATATAAATGGCATTGGCACTATGCTGTTTCATGCGTATATGTAGCGTTCTCAAATTTTTCAATACAGAGGCAGCTCGCAAACTATCCATAGTCGAACCCAAAAGCATCGCGGCACCATCATGGACATTTCGTAAGTCATCTATAAATTCTTGTGTTCCACAAACTACACCGCCAACGGTGTCTGAAGATCCATTGATGAACTTCGTTAGACTATGGATCACGACATCGGCACCCAATTTAAAAGGTGCAATCGAGAGAGGCGAGAAGGTGTTGTCAACAACCAACTTAAGATTATGTTTTTTGGCGAGCTTTGCCAATCCTGCAATATCGGCGACTTCCAATAACGGATTACTAACAGATTCGCAGTATAGAATTTTAGTGTTTGGGGTTATCGCAGCTTCTACAATATCGAGTTTAGTGATATCTACAAAGGTGGTTTCTATATTCAATCGAGGTGTGAAATTTTTCAGGAAAGCATAAGTGCCTCCGTAGATCGTGCGACTAGAAACAATATGATCCCCAGCTTTAGCTAATTGTAAAAGCACAGAACTTATGGCACCCATGCCAGAAGCGTATACATTTGCAGTTTCTGTGCCTTCCATGGCGGCTAAGGCTTCACCCAAATAGAGATTACTCGGCGTGCTATGTCTCGAATATAAATAGCAACCATCAGCATTGCCTTCAAACGTATCGAACATGGTTTTTGCCGAAAGAAAGGTATAGGTCGATGAATCTGAAATAGAAGGATTAACACCTCCAAATTCTCCAAAATACTGTAGGTCTTGAATATTATCTGCGGGATTGAATTTCATGATAATTAGTTTTTAGTTATACAAATTTCAGTATTTATAGAATAATAGTCAATGATATTCGTGTTAATAGGAAAATAAAACTATCAAAATCAATAATTTTAGATTATTGTTTGGTATTTTTGAGGTAATTCACCTTAAAAACAGAAAAATTTTCAATTATGGTTTTTGACGAAACGGATAAAAAACTACTTCAATTATTACAAGAAGACTCTAAACAAACAACGAAAGAGCTTTCCAACAAGCTGAACCTTTCTGTTACGGCGGTTTACGAGCGCATAAAGAAATTGGAAAACCGAGGTGTGATCGACAAATATGTGGCTTTGGTAAAGAAAGAAAGAGTCGCTAAGGCCTTTGTAGCGTTTTGCCATATTAAATTGATTCAACATTCTCAAGAATATGTAGTTAAGTTTGAGAAAGAAGTTGCTAATTTAGTTGAGGTGTTGGAGTGTTATCATATTAGTGGTGATTATGATTATTTATTGAAAGTACATGTCACTGATATGGAGGAGTTTCGAGATTTTATGGTAAAAAAACTCACGACCATCAACCATATTGGTAGTACCCATAGTATGTTTATGATCAATGAGGTTAAGCATACCACCGCCTTAACTATATAAAATATGCAAACAGTTAACTATAAAATCACCGAATTCTTTATACTTTTTATCCTCATTCCTGTGAGTTTTGCAATAGATTATCTCATCTGGGCCAAGCTTAGTATTGGTTTTCTGGGTTTCTGTTATGTAATAATCGTATTGTTCAGAGTCGAAAAGAATAAATTCAAGATGGCTCCTAATCTAAAATGGAAACAATTCTTTAAAGACGCTTTTATCAAATTAGCTGCAATTGCCATTATTACAACGTTATATATGTGGTTTATCGACAAAGAAAACCTCTACGTGGTTATTCTTAATAAGCCTTTGTTATGGTTGATGATCCTATTTGTTTATAGCTTTTTTTCCGTGTATCCACAAGAACTCATCTACAGAACATTTTTCTTTCAACGCTACAAATTCCTTTTCAAGAGTGAGTGGTTATTTATTTTTATTAATGCAGTTTTGTTCTCATTGGCTCATATATTCTTTAGGAATGCATTGGTCATGGTCATGACATTTCTCGGAGGAATTCTATTTGCTTTGACTTATAGAAACACACAATCCACGCTTTTAGTGACTATAGAGCACGCCATATATGGATCATGGTTATTTACTGTTGGGATGGGGTCTATGCTAGGATTTCCATCATAGCAGATTAATTTTGAGCCGTGTTAAATTTAGAATACGAGTTGCTTTTTTCATTACTTTTTAGAAACTGATCATAGTGAAACAAAGTCAATTCATTAAACATACCGGAATTGGTTCTCTACTTATTCCTTTCATAATACTTTCATTCAGTAAGTTACAGGGGCAAGATGACCCAAAATTTGACAAGGACTACTTGCAATGGCATTATCTGAAAGAGACGAAGATCACTTTGTATTGACCTAAAATTTAATTCAAGGCTTTTTTTGTACATTTAAAACAATGTTATACCCCCTCATATAAACATGAAACAGATCCAAATCGACGAGGTTTATAGTCAAATATTCGAGTCATTTGATAAGCCAAACCTCAAGACACATATTGAAAAACTAATTGAACTCGATTTTTACCTTCCTTATAGCACTACTTTTTTCTGTATTACAGATACGCAGAAATTAGAGTTCAAGTACATTAGCAAGAACATGAAATCTAGTTTAGGATATGATAATACCGAATTGTTAGAAGGTGGTATGAAATTCTTCTGGAGTAACATACATCCTGATGACGTTGATCACTGGCTTGAAGCATTGAATTCTTTAATGGATTACACAACACAAGAAATTCCAGAAGAGTCAAGGAATCAGATGAATTACACATGGAATTATAGATTGAAAAACTCTAAAGGAGACTATGTCAATGTCATTCAAAATACAACACCGTTAGGTTTCGATTCCAATATGAAACCAATTATTGGGCTGGCTCATTATACGATAGTTAATTTGAATATTACCTTACCACAAACGGCATCTGCAAAATTACTTAACTCAGAAGGCGAATATGAAACGAAATATTTCAATAATTTTTCGCACAAACTATTGAATGATGGAATCACCAATCGAGAACGCGATGTTATCAGGTTACTGGTTCTTAACAACTCTAGCAAGCAGATCGCTGAAAAACTATTTATTAGTTCGAAGACTGTCGATACCCATCGTCGCAATATCCTTAAAAAGTTGAATATTTCCTCAACGGGTGAACTCCTGGGGATTCTTAAAATCAATAAGAACCTGATATAGGAGGTGAGAAATCTAAATATACTCAATTTGAGTATTGTAATAAATCAATGAAATTATGACCTTTGTGTTGCTTTAGAGCAGTATCTAAACTCAGATATTAATTGGGATTTTAATAAAATTGGTCTATTCTAAAATCGTTTATCGATGATAGATAGGCCAATTTTTTTTAGTTGCCTACCAAGTAAATTTCATATAAAGTCTTTCGTGAATGATCATTCAATAGTGTACTTTTGTGTTCGTTAAAAACACGAAATAAAGTCTTATGAATTCATACGATGTAGCAGTTATAGGTTCAGGTCCTGGAGGTTATGTAGCAGCAATCCGCTGTTCACAACTTGGCATGAAAACCGCAATCATAGAAAAATATTCAACCCTTGGTGGTACTTGCCTTAACGTAGGTTGTATCCCAAGTAAGGCCATGCTCGATTCGTCGCATCACTACGAGGATGCCGTGAAACATTTTGAGGAGCACGGAATCGAAATCCCAGGTGAAATCAAAGTCAATTTAGAGAAGATGATCGGTCGTAAGCAAGCGGTTGTAGACCAAACCACAGGAGGTATTGAATTCCTCATGAAGAAAAACAAAATCGATGTGTACGTAGGTCTTGGGAGTTTCAAAGATGCAACGCATATCAGTATTGCTGGCGAGAAACAGACTGAGATAGAAGCAAAGAACACCATTATTGCAACGGGTTCTAAACCATCCAATTTACCATTCATCAATTTGGATAAGGAACGTATTATCACGTCTACCGAAGCCTTGAAGCTTAAGGAAATACCAAAGCACATGATCGTGATCGGTGGTGGTGTCATAGGCTTGGAACTTGGTCAGGTATATAGACGCCTGGGGTCTGAAGTGACCATCCTAGAATATATGGATCGACTCATTCCTACAATGGACGCCGGACTGTCCAAGGAATTGACCAAGGTTTTTAAGAAGGCGAAATTCAAGGTGAATGTGTCTCATAAAGTGAAGTCTGTTGAACGTATGGGCAATGAAGTCATTGTAAAAGCAGATAACAAGAAAGGTGAAGAAGTCGAATTCAAAGGCGATTATTGTTTAGTGTCTGTAGGTCGACGACCATATACGGATGGATTGAATGCAGAAGCCGCAGGCGTGACCTTGGATGATAGAGGACGCATAGAAGTCAATGAACATTTACAATCTACTGTGTCGAATATTTATGCGGTAGGCGATGTGGTCAAAGGTGCTATGCTAGCGCATAAAGCCTCCGAAGAAGGCGTTTTGGTGGCAGAAACCATTGCGGGACAAAAACCACATATTGATTATAATCTGATTCCAGGTGTGGTATATACATGGCCAGAAGTCGCTGCAGTAGGCAAGACCGAAGAAGAATTGAAGGAAGCTGGAGTGGAGTACAAGGTTGGGCAATTCCCGATGCGTGCATTGGGACGCAGTCGTGCCAGTATGGACTTGGATGGATTCGTGAAGATACTAGCTGACAAGACTACCGATGAAATATTAGGCGTACATATGATCGGTGCACGTGCGGCCGACCTTATTGCAGAAGCCGTAACAGCGATGGAATTCAGGGCGTCTGCCGAAGATATTGCAGTCATGTCTCATGCGCATCCAACCTTTGCAGAAGCCATTAAGGAAGCAGCATTGGCAGCAACTGAAGATAGAGCGTTGCATATCTAACAAATTCCTACGAAAGTGGGAATCTCATTCTTAAAAAACAAAAGCCTTACAAGATAATATTGTAAGGCTTTTTACATCCACAACAACCACGACATCAAGTGGTTTAGTGATATTTATTACTTATTTTTACAACGCTATGGAAGAACTAACCCTTACCACACCAGCCTTATTATTTTCTGCGATTTCATTGATCATGCTAGCTTATACAAATAGGTTTTTGGCCTATGCTGCTGTCATTCGGAATTTGCATGATAAATATTTACAGAATATGGATCAGTCCTTAATTGAGCAGATCAAGAATTTGAAACTACGATTAAATCTAACGCGATGGATGCAAATATTTGGCATAACAAGCCTTTTGCTTTGCGTATTGACCATGTTTTTAATTTATATAAACCAGCATATTTTGGCAGT
>RCNB010000779.1_pt1 | contig 20760 bp, 19 predicted proteins | sample 2041321 | NCBI WGS metagenome assembly RCNB01 (sample SAMN09708232, study PRJNA481090) | Marine sediment metagenome, whole genome shotgun sequencing project. | reverse complement strand
ACACCAATTAATTTTGGGAATTTTAGTTCCCAAGCCATTCCTGCCATAACATCTACAGCATCTGCTCCACCTACTCCAATGGCTACCATTCCTAATCCTCCAGCATTTACTGTGTGTGAATCAGTACCAATCATCATTCCACCAGGAAATGCATAATTTTCAAGAACTACCTGATGAATAATACCAGCTCCAGGTTTCCAAAATCCAATACCATATTTGTTTGACACAGATTCCAAAAAATTAAAAACTTCACTACTTACATCGTTTGCATGTTTTAAATCTTTTGCTGCTCCTTCTTTTGCTTGAATTAAGTGGTCACAATGTACGGTTGTGGGAACAGCAACAGTTTTTTTTCCTGCCTGCATAAACTGCAATAGTGCCATTTGAGCCGTAGCATCTTGACAGGCTATTCTGTCTGGCGCAAAATCAACATAGTCCTTTCCTCTTACAAAAGCTTTGGTAGGATTACCATCCCATAAATGAGAATACAAAATCTTTTCTGATAATGTTAGTGACTTTCCAACCACTTCTCTAGCCCTATCAACACGTTCTTTCATTTGTTGATACACCTTATTTATCATGTCAATATCAAATGCCATACGTCAAGTTTTATATATTATTTCTTATTTTTCAGTTTGCCAAAAATACAAATAATGCAAGGAATTAAAAAAGAAGTCGGTAATTCTTAAATATGTCCATTATTGGTAAAAATAGCAACTAAAACATCTCTCAATTTTACCATATCATTATATTCTGCATAGAAATTTTACCGAATTAATAATATACATGTAAATAATACAAAAAAAAGAGATAATCGGAATTTTAAATACTAGAATAATTGATACTTATAGCTTAATAAAAAGAACTAAAGTAAGCTCATAATTATTTGTTCCTCAGTAATGCCTTCAGCTTCGGCCTTATAGTTTTTAATAATTCTGTGACGAAGTATACTATATGCCACAGCTTGAACATTTTCTATATCTGGAGAAAATTTACCCTGTATTGCTGAATGGGTTTTTGCTGCTAGAATTAAATTTTGAGAGGCTCTTGGACCTGCTCCCCAGTCAACAAATTGCTTTACCAAATCTGTAGCGGTATCGCTATCTGGTCGTGTTTTGGCAACCATAGAAACCGCATACTCAACTACGTTATCGGCCACTGGGATGCGACGTATTACATGCTGAAAGTCGATAATTTCTTGTGCTTTAAACAACGGATTTACAATCACTTCATTGTCCGATGTAGTTTTTTTAACCACCTCAACTTCTTCAGCAAATGATGGGTATTTTAAATTGATAGCAAACATAAAACGGTCTAATTGAGCTTCAGGTAAAGGATATGTTCCTTCTTGTTCAATTGGGTTTTGAGTGGCTAAAACAAAATATGGTAATTCCAGTTTATAATTGTGTCCAGCAACAGTTACAGCTCTTTCTTGCATTGCTTCAAGTAAAGCCGCTTGTGTTTTAGGTGGTGTTCTATTTATTTCGTCTGCAAGAATTATATTAGCAAAAATTGGTCCTTTTATAAACTTAAAATGCCTGTCTTCATCCAAAATTTCACTGCCTAAAATATCACTTGGCATTAAATCTGGTGTAAATTGAATACGCTTAAAATCTAAACCTAAAGCTTGTGCAATAGTATTAACCATCAATGTTTTTGCCAACCCAGGAACTCCAATCAACAACGAATGTCCTCCAGAAAAAACCGAAATTAAAATTTGATTAACTACATCATCTTGTCCTACAATGACCTTAGCTATTTCTGATCTTAAATCTTTATATTTTAAAACAAGTTGCTCTATCGCTGCTACGTCCGACATATATTAATTATCCTTTTTTAACCAATTGGCATTATAATCACACTCTCTATGTTCCCCGTTTATTTTAACAAACGTTTCCATAATTTTTTCCTCTTGCCACTCACCAATTATTTTAAGTTGCTTGTCTTGAAGTGCCAAATCTTTAATCTTAAGATAATCTTTTGCAAAATCTGCTTCGTGCTCGTTAAATCTATCAGTAACAGTAATCAGTTTAAATTTAACTTGATTAACTCGGTCACTCTCTTGTAACACTTGGCTAACCTCATTATCCTTTAAATTTTGTACTTGACCATATAGTTCTGGATCAATTCTGGTTAACGGGAAAACAAAATCTTGGGTTTGAGGATTTCTTAATTGACCGCCATCAAACTTGGTCTCCTTTTCGTCACTAACTTCCAATGCGGCTTCGGCAAATGTAATATCTCCAGCAACAATTCTTTCTCTTGCATTTTCAATTTTTTCCCGTGCCTCTTTAATCGCACTTTGTGTAATTTTTGGTTTCATTAAAATATGGCGTACTTCATACTCCTGACCCCTAATTTTCTCTAGTAATACTATATGATATCCAAAATCTGATTTAAAAGGTTCAGAAATTTCCCCTTCCTGTAAAGAAAAAGCAGCCTCTCTAAATTCTTTAACCATCATTGGACGTTTTTTATTCAAAGTATATTTACCTCCTGTACTTTTAGATCCAGTGTCCTCAGAATACAAAACCGCTTTTGTAATAAAACTTGCCTCATTTTCAAGAACATCTGCCTTAAACTCTTTAAGCCTGTCTATAACCTTTTGCTCTTCTGCCGGTGTTGTTTTTGGTATAGCCACTATTTGCGACAGCTTTAACTCTGTACCAAACATAGGCGGGTCTTCTTTAAGTTCTCTATTAAAGAATTGACGAACTTCTTCTGGGGTAACTTCTATGTCTTCAACAATTTTTTGCTGCATCATAGAGGCCATTTTATTGTTTTTATTGATCTCGAACATTTCGTCTCTCAACTCTTGTTCAGTATTCTTCTTATAATAAGCCACCAATTTTTCAAGGGACCCTATTTGTTGTGACATCCCTTCAATTTGTTGGTCGACAAAAGATTTAATTTCGGCATCGTTAACTACAATACTATCCTGAATTGAATGGTGCATATATAACTTATCTTCCATCAATTTCCCGAACATCTCGCATCGCGTAATACCCTCAATAGACCCTCCAGCCGCTTGAATTTGCTCAAACTGTTTGTCAATATCAGAATCTAAAACAACAAAATCACCAACAACAGCAGCAACACCATCGAGTTTCATTCGTTGTGAAGGATCAGTGGTGGTTTTTTTAATCACTTTTTCTTCTGCCTTATCTTCTATAATTTCTTGTGCCAATGTTGTAAACGACGACAACATTAATATGCTTAATACAAAATATTTCACCTTAGTTAAAAATTTCAAATTGTTTGTTCTTAATTGCATCCTTGGTTATATCCTTTTCTAATTCTTTAATAAATTCCAACTTTCGTTTGTTAATAACGATTTGTTTGATTGTTGGCATTACAAATTCCATTGGTGCAATTTCATTACGTAGAAGCACCTCATTTATCTGCATCAAATATAAACCTAATGAATCTTTGAGTTGTATAAAATTAGATTTTTTTAACAGTTCTTTTTTATTTTGAGCATTTATGGCTGGAATTTTTAAAATGGCTTGATTTGCCCTAATCCAAATTGAATCATTTAAGGAGTATGACCTGAATTGAATGGCAATAGAATCCAATATTTTCTTGTCTTCATTATCAAATCGTTTAAAGCGAGTTTCTATCTCACTTAAGTCACCATTACTTTCGTCAACATTAATGTAACGAAACTTGATAAGTTCTTCATTAAGCTTAAAGGTCTCTTTATTCCTGCTATAAACTTCTTCTGCCTCTTCTTGGGTAACAGTTGTATCTATGCTACGTTTTACTAAAGCTTCTATATATGCCTTGATAAACAAATCGTTTTTATACTGTTTTACTAAAGCATTGAAATCTTCTTGCTTTTCTTCTGATAAGTTTAACTCAGCTCCGTCTATAAGTAATTTTTGCGTTGCCCATTGATTGATAAAGTTATTTACACGAAGTGTACTATCTTCTTTGGAAGTCCCTCCAACAATTAAATCTTCAATATCATCTTTATACAAATACGAATCGTTTACTCGCGCAACGGTTTCGCCTTCTACAGTTTTCTTGAAGAACTCACAAGACATTATTGTAAATGACAACAAAAGCAGTATGAAATATTTAATTCGCAATTAATTATAAATTTTAGATTTTATTTTTGATAAAACATCTGCGTTAATATCAACACGATATTTATTTTTCAGCTCTCCAATCCAATTCTTTTCAACTTCGTTTTGATAATCGCTAATAATAGCACCTCTTGCTTCTTCAATTGTCTTTTGTGCTTCGGGTAAAACTTTGTTTACCTTAATTACTTGATAAGCATCATTGTGATAATAGATTTTTGAAACACCTTTTTCAAAATTAAAATCTTTTGGCAATGCTTGATGGTCTGCCGTCATTATTCCAGAGGTAAAAATCACCTTCTGAGCATTATCGCTATTCAAAATCTTTTTAATAGATTCTAAATCATCACTATTACCCAACATCTTCTTAACTTCCTTAATATCTTCTTCTTTTGTAGACGTTGCAACAATAGCATCAATACGTGATTCCCACTTATAAGATTCCATATTATTGTTATAATAATTTTGAATACCCAAACTGTCTTTTTTTACAGCGTTCCAAATTTTGGTTTCCATCAAATCAAATAATAATAAGCCCTCTCTATATTCTGACAAAATCTGAGCAAACTCTTCGTTTTCGTTTTCTAAATTTTCTTCATGATATATCAGAACATTTTTGTTTACAAAATCTGCATAGGCCTCATTCACGATATCTGCAAAAGGCTTTTTTTGAGTAGTCGTTTTTTGCTTATTACGCAATTGGTTTACAAAATCGCCATGAGTTAATTGTTTGTCTCCTATTTTAATAAATGGTTTATCTTTTTTAATATCTTCAGGTATTTGCCAAGACCTGCGATAAAAATTATCATTTAAAATAGATACAAAATAAGCTTGTTCAGGAATTACGCTTAATACATTATACTGCTTTTTTAATTTATTAAGCAAAGACACATTAATCAATTTCGACCTTGAATCTCTCTTTACATTATTTTCAAGTTCGTATTTTAAATCTTCAAAAGGTGCAACAGGTTCTTTACTGTATAATTTAACTATGTGCCACCCGTAATCCGTCTTAAAAGGTTCCGATATTTCATTTGGTTCTTCTAGGTCAAATGCAACATTCTCAAACTCAACAGAACTTAACTGACCACCTTTAAAAGGAGCTAATTTACCACCCTTACTGGCCGAGCTTTTATCATCAGAAAATTGTTTTGCTAAAGATTCAAAGTTTTCACCCTGCTTAATTAGTTTATATATTTCTTGTAGCCTTTCTTCAGGATTAATTAAAGTATCAGTCTGCTTATTGGATATCATAATATGCCCTGCAGTTACTTCTCCTCTTGATTTATGCTTATCAAATACTTTAACAACATGATACCCAAACTGTGTTCTAAACGGCATGGATACTTCTCCAATATTAGTATTGAATGCTGCATTTTCAAATTCGTAGACCATTTTAAATCCAGAAAAATACCCTAAGTCTTCAACAAATATTGAATTTCCGTTATGCAGCTCTTTTTGCAGTTTATCAAAATCTTCGTTAATAAACCGTTCTCGTAACTTTAATAGTCTATTGTAAACATCTAAAGTATCTTTTTGCCCAGCATCTAGCCGTATTAAAATATGCTTTGCCTTTACATCATAAGAAATGCGTTCGTATGCTTCCTTAACAAGAGCGTCGGTTACCTCGTGATTTGTTAGATAGTTTTTTGCAAGTTGCTTTTTGTAGCCCTCTAATTCTCTTATATATGTTGGTTTTTTATGAAAATCTAAGGCTCTGGCTTCAATTAATTTTAACTTATAATTGATGAATAAACTAAGGTATTCATCAACATCTTTTTGAGATTCGTCTTTAACCAAATTTAAATTTTTATTATAAACCCTTAAAAATTCTGAAGCTAATACGGGCGAATCTCCCACAGTGAATAAGACTTCTTCTTCATTTACTTGAGCACTGCAAAACAGCACAAAAAATAACATAAAACATGTTGTGAAAATGTTGGTTCTCATAAGATATAGGCTTTTTTCGGTTGACGCAAAAATAATACAATTCATAGATAAAACAAGTTAATACTTAACGATAAGTTGAATGTATTAGTGCATAATAATTGGAATATTTTTATTTATTAAATATCTAATCTATCTTTAGTTTTTCTACCACTAATTTTATGAAATATTCGGGCGATATTATTATAGAGCAGCCTCGTGAAAAAGTAATCGAAAAAATGGACAATTTAGAAAATTTGAAACATTGGCAAAAAGGGCTTATCTCTACTGAACATATTTCGGGCACACCAGGCGAGGTGGGCGCGAAAATGAAATTAAATTATAAATTTGGAAAACGCGAAATGACTTTAGTCGAAACAATAACCAAACGTGGTTTTCCTGATGAATTCCATAGTACATATAGTACCAAGGGTATGCATAACCTGCAATAGAACCATTTTGAGTCAACTCCCGAAAATCATACCAAATGGATTTCTAATTGTGAATTTCAGCCTAAAGGTTTTATGATGAAAATTATGATCTTTTTAATGCCAAGTGTCTTTAAAAATCAGTCTAAAACATATATGATTGATTTTAAAAATTTTGTTGAAAAAGGAACTTCGGTTGCCAATGCGTAAGCTAAAACTTATTAGGGATTTCCGTGGCCCATCAGCCAGTAAAACTGCAGAAGATCACGAAATACATCTTAAAGACTATATTCAATTAGAAAAACTTAGTGATTGTTATACTGGCTATCATGATATTAACGATATGCATTCCATAGCTTATATGATAGTTCTAGAATCTAAAATGAAACCTATAAGAGATGCTCTAAAGCCTCATCGAGGGCAAGTACATGAACAAGGTTAGTATTTAAGGTTATATGAATGACATATAAAGCGGCTATAATGTATTGTGTCTGCACTTTATCTTTTTTTTTTGCAAATGACCTAAAATTGAATCGAAAATATTAATATTCTCAATAAATAGACATAGATTTGAGTATAAGGCATTACCAAATATTGAAAACGATAAAAACCCTAAACCATTGAATAACAATCCTTTTACATCTCATAATTTTATTAAAATTTGGCTTAAACACTTTAACGCTGGACTGGATGCATATGGTTTCAATTTTATTAACGGGCTTAGTTTTTTGAAGCATAAAATCTTACCTATATATACTAATGTTGGGAAAAATAATACCAATGGTATTTCATATAACTTAAATGATATTTCCAAACATCAGGATTATAAAAAAAGTGTATTCTTAATTTATGATGTGCCAACATACTTTAATATTGAATCAAAAATTAAAAACTCAAATCTAAGAACAAAAAGAATAAATCAATACAAAGGTGTTTTAATAGATATTTCTAAATACGAATCGTTTGATGATTTGTTACAAAATAAGTTTAAGGCGAAAAGCAGATATAATTTAAGAAAAAAGCAAAAGCAACTAGAAAGCAATTTCAATATTACCTATTCTGTTTATGATGATAAAATCACCATTGAGGAATATGAATTTTTAGCCAAGCATTTAAAACAACAAATTACCAAACGTTTTGATGGCTTGAAAAAACATAATAGAGTTGTAAACTCATGGGATTATTATTACGATTTAATGTTGCCTATGTTAAAAGAAAAAAAGGCAGTGATGATAACGGTTAATAGAGATAATACCCCTATTGGGATGACATTTAACCTTTTAAGTGATAAAGTGTTGTTTTATGCTATTACCACTTTTGACACCGACTACTTAAATTTTAATATTGGCCATACCACCATAATGCAAATACTTAAATGGTGCTTCGAAAATGATTATGAGATCGTAGATTTTTCAAAAGGCGAGACGGAGTACAAAAATAGATGGTTATCGAGTAGTTATCATTTTCAAAATCATATCTTATACGACTCAAAATCTATTTCTGCCACAATATTAGCTAACGCTCTTTCTTCTTATTTTAAGTTTAAACAGTTTCTTAGAAACCGGAATATCAATATGTTCTATACTAAATTGAAATTTTTGGTAAAAAAAAACAGTACGCTAAATTCAAAGAAAACGGCATTGAAGTTAACCTGTATTAATTGCGTTGAACTTGCTTCAAATGAAATTATGAATATAGGTAATGATATAATGGATAATTTTTCTTTATTTCTTTAACAGAAATTAGTCTTTATCTTGAGTAATTAGGCGCTTCCTTAGTTATCATCACGTCATGAGGGTGGCTTTCGTTAATTCCTGATGCAGTAATCTTTACAAATTGCCCCGTTTCTTTTAAGGTCTGCACATCTTTAGCACCACAATAACCCATACCAGCCTTCAAACCACCAATAAATTGATGAATACTTTCAAAAAGGTCACCTTTATACGGTACACGGCCTACAATACCTTCAGGTACCAGTTTACTAATATCATCTTCAACATCTTGAAAATATCGATCCTTACTCCCTTGCTTCATTGCTTCAACGGAGCCCATCCCTCTATAAGATTTAAATTTTCGTCCTTCATAAATAATAGTTTCTCCTGGAGATTCTTTTGTTCCAGCAAGTAGAGATCCCAACATAACACTATCTGCTCCTGCTGCTATGGCCTTAGGTATATCACCAGTATAACGAATTCCACCATCTGCAATAACAGGAACGCCTGATCCTTTAATGGCTTCTGCCACTTCTAAAACTGCCGAAAATTGAGGAAAACCAACTCCTGCAACTACTCTAGTAGTACAAATAGAACCTGGACCAATACCAACTTTTACAGCATCTGCACCAGCCTCAACCAAGTACTTTGCTGCCTCAGCTGTTGCTATATTCCCTACAATAATATCTAAATCAGGACATTGAGATTTAACTTGTTTCAGAACCTCTACAACTCCTTTTGTATGCCCATGAGCTGTATCAATAATAATGGCATCAATACCAGCCTTAGCAAGAGCCTCAGCTCTTTGCACAGCATCACCAGTAACGCCTATAGCTGCAGCTACTCTTAATCGTCCATACTTATCTTTATTAGAAATTGGATTTTGAGTCAGTTTTGTAATATCCCTAAACGTAATTAAACCAACCAATATATTGTTTTCATTAACTACTGGAAGTTTTTCGATTTTGTTGTTTTGAAATATTACTTCTGCTTCTAATAATGATGTTCCTTCTTCAACTGTTACCAAGTTTTTACTTGTCATTACCTCAGTAATCGGTCTCTCATTATTTTTTTCAAAACGTAAATCACGATTTGTCACTATCCCTTTCAAGACACCACCTTCATCTACAATAGGAATACCCCCAATACTATGCTCGGCCATATTCTGCTTTGCATCTATAACTTTAGCTGTAAGTGGAAGTGTAACTGGATCTATAATCATACCGCTTTCAGCACGTTTTACCTTTCTCACTTTAATTGCTTGCTCTTCAATTGTCATGTTCTTATGTAAAACACCTATACCCCCTTCTCTAGCCATAGCTATAGCCATTTGGCTTTCTGTAACAGTATCCATAGCAGCCGAAATAATTGGGATGTTCAGGGTAATGTTACGTGAAAATTTTGTTTGAATATTGACTTCGCGGGGTAAAACTTCGGAGTAAGCTGGGACTAAGAGTACGTCATCATAAGTAAGACCTTCTCCTAAAATTTTGTTCTGATGAGCTATCATTGCAATTACGTTTTAATTGCATGCAAATTTACACCTTTTTATTTCATCTGTTTATATTTATTGTTTTTTATTCGTCAGATGTAACATCCATATAATCATTTCTTTGTGTGACAAAGTTATTAGTTATAAATATTTCATTTAATCCTTCTTTATAAATTAAAGTGTAAATTCATGAAGACCTTGATAAGAAAAAGGTGTCAACCTAATAACTGTGAACTTTTTTAAGTGATTAGAAATAATTATTTTTAGGTTTTATTCGTATCTATGGAAGCCTACGCAAACGCTTTATTATATGCCATTCCATTTTTTATAGGATTAGTTCTATTTGAAATTGGTTATGGTCATTTTGTGAAAAAGCAAATGCATAGACCAATGGATACCATCTCAAGTTTGAGTTCGGGTTTAACAAATATTATTAAAGACTCTCTTGGTTTGGGATTGGTTTTAGTTTCTTATCCTTTTTTGCTTGATAAACTATCACTACTGGAAATTCAATCTACATGGTTAGTTTATGTGATTGCTTTTATAGTAATTGACTTTGCAAGCTATTGGAATCATAGATTAAGTCATAAAATCAATTTTTTTTGGAATCAACATGTTATACATCATAGCAGTGAAGAATTTAATCTAGCTTGTGCATTACGACAATCCATCTCAAATTTATTGGGTTATTTCTCAATATTATTGATTCCTGCCGCCTTGGTGGGCGTACCACACAAAGTAATAGCAGTGTTGGCTCCATTACATCTATTTGCCCAATTTTGGTATCATACTAGACATATTGGAAAACTTGGCTTTTTGGAATACATCATTGTAACTCCATCTCAACATCGCGTGCACCATGCGATTAATAAAGAGTATATAGACAAAAATTTAGCTGCTATTTTTTGTGTATGGGATAGAATTTTTGGTACATTTCAAGAAGAACTAGATGATGTCCCTCCAGTTTATGGAATTTTAAAACCAGCAAATACATGGAATCCTATCATTATTAACTTCCAACATATTTGGAGGCTTATAAAAGATGCATGGAGAACCAATAATTGGTTAGATAAATTACGTATTTGGTTTATGCCTACAGGTTGGAGACCAAAAGATGTTGCTAAAAAATTTCCAGTAGACATTATTAAAGACCCATATAATTTTAAGAAATATGAACCCATAACCTCAAAGTCCCTGATAAGATGGTCTCAATATCAACTCACAATAACTACTTTTTTAATGCTATTTATGTTTTATAATTATAAAGACATAGGGTTTAATAACTTGCTCGTCTACGGGCTAATTTTGTTTATAGGTATTTATGGATATTCTTCTTTAATGGATAGAAAAAGATATGCTATCTATATTGAAGCTTTTCGTACCTTTTTTGCGCTATTCATCATTTACAAATTTGGAGATTGGTTCGGGTTATCTCAATATTTAAGCTATGGATATTATTTTATAGCATTATATTACTTAAGCTGTACGCTTGGAGCTGTTTATTTTACGTATTTTGATAAAACCTCCCTTAACTAAGCTACAATAATTATAAATTTATTCGGCATTTTTATTTGCAGTAGCAATAGTGTTGATATCCCTATCAAAAAGATAATGTCCAGATTTATCATCCCCAATTATTGTTAACTTATCAAGCAATGTTCTTGCTACCGCCTCTTCTTCCAATTGCTCTGTAACATACCACTGCATAAAATTATGAACATTATAATCTTTTTGTTCTAGGCACTCAAAAATAACATGGTTGATTTGTTGTGTAACATTAATTTCACTAGCTAAAAACGTTTCAAACAACTGGTTTAAAGATTGAAATTCGCCCTGTGGCATTTCTAATTTAGGTACAATCACCTTGCCGCTACGCTCATTAATAAACTTGACCAATTTTATCATGTGTACACGTTCTTCTTCAGATTGTAAATAAAAGAACTCAGCTACACCATTATAGCCTTTTTCATCTGCCCAAGATGCCATTGCCAAATATTGCATGGATGCACTTGCTTCATACTTTACTTGGTCATTTAATAAGTTTTCGATTGTAGAATTCATAACTAAAATTTTGATGCCATAAAGATACTTAAAACTTCAAATGAATCTAAATTTTAATGACAATTTACTATTCTATAATGGAATGATTTAATCTAATACAAATTTAATGACTTGCATCAATGAGATATAAAAACTCCTCTTATTTTTTATTCCTAATGAGTTGAAACAAGATAACACCAACAGAAAACGCAAAAGTAAGCGCCATTAAAGTGCCAGATATCATTACAATATACTTCATCCAAATTAATCCTTTCCAGAGTAAATAAATTCCTCCAAACGTTAGGATTATAGATAGAAATGGTTCTATCATTAAAAATAATTTGAGTTTTTTTTGTAATTGAGTAATGCTTAGAATAACCCCTAACAAGAAGAAAATTATAGACATGGACAGGACATGGTTGTGAACCAAAGAGAGCATTTCTTTGTCACTTTTTTTAAATTTCATAACTGCCGCTTCTTCGTCCGTTTCGTTTCCCAAATATTGTTCTTCAATGCCATTGGGATTTACAGAAGAGGTATCACTCACAAATAATAAACCCGTAAAAAAACCAATACTCAATACAATTACAAATACGCCTATTAATAATTTAAGCTCTTTGGGTAGGGTATATATCAATCCGTTTAGCTGCATTACAGAAGTTCTTTTTCGTGAAGTATTTTTATTGAAGCCAATACATTGTTAACAGCGTTTGTCATGGATCTTACAGAAATTGTAGCACCGGAAATTGCCGCTATGTTTTCTCCATATTTTAAATTATCTGTGTACGTCTTCCCTTTGAATTGTTTAAGCCAACGTTTACTCCCAATTTCGCCTCCATAATCCTCTCTATAAATTAATACTTTTGATTTTATTATTATCAAATCTGAATCAAACAGAATAAGATAATCAAAATCATCCGCTTTACTTTTCGCTTTTGCAACATAGGCATATCCTAAAATGTTGTCATTGTCCATTATCTCAAACAAATTGTTTTCATCAAACTTTGCTGGTAATTGGTTAACAATTTCTAACGGAAAGACTACTGGATTTAGAGTGAATTCTTCGGTATTAAATGTGGTTTTAACTACTTTATCTACTCTTTTCTGCAAATGCTTAGGCATCCCAAAAGCTATCATTACTAGAGATGTAAGTAAAACAAAAATATATTTAATATTCATAAAGCAAAAGTATTATTAATAATCTCAAATAGCTAAATTAAAACCAAACACCAAAACCAATGTTTAGCAGTCCTTTTGTTTCATTACCGTCAACAGCATTATCTAAAAACTGATAGTCTGCTTTTACTACAGCACCAGGAGCAACATGATAACTCAATCCTGTTGTCCATTCATTTCTGTCAAAACTTAAATCTCTAGTTATTCCAGCATCTTTAGTTGCCGCGTGAGTATCATATTTTTCGTACCGTACAAAAGCGTCCAACTTTTGTTCATTTGATAGTGGTAATAAATTGTATGCCGCCTCAGCATACCACCCCTTGAGTTCTGATCCCAGATTTGCAATATTCAAAGCATTATAATCTGCCACATCACTTAGCACCGCATGAATATATTGACCTCTTGCCGAAAACCTTCTATTAATGTACCTAGCATCCAAACCATACATAGATATACCAACATCTGCACCATCTAGATCTTGAACATCGTCTGCTGCTTGAGTGCGCCCAAAATATCCAGAAAACCCTAAGCGCAGTCCCTGTATACCATAATAATCCAATTTTGCCGAAAAATTAGGAGTATTAACTGTAGATTCAGCTCCTTTTTGGCGGCCGTTACGAAGTCCATTACTTCCACCTAAAACTTTGGTTTCATTTACGGATGCAAAACCATTAAAAATATAGGCTTGGTAGCGCAAATTAGCATCATTGAATCTTCCTGATAAACCAATACCAATTTCTCTCCAGGTGGTTGGTACAATACTCTTGTCAACATTTGGTCTTTCAACGCCATTAAAAGTAGTAGGCTCATGATACTCATTTACAATTCCCATTGGCACCAACATTAGTCCACCACGAATATTTAAATTATCATTAAGGCTATAATTCAAAAAAGCTTGTTCTATAAATACTTCTTTAACATGTTCATACTCTATTTCTGTAATAAACTGTACTCGGTCATTAAATTTATACCCCAATAACATAACCATGCGGTGCACGTCCATTTTACCATTTGCCCCTTCAGGCTGATTGTAGTCTACTTGAGCATAACCTCCAACGGTAACTCCCTTTGAAATATTTCCACTCAATATATTTTGAGATGCATTTTGTTGATTGTTTTTTGTTGCTGTTGTATCCTGACTAATAGTTTGTGAAAAACCAAAAGCTGATACTAAAATTGCCATTGATAAGATAGCTTTTCTCATTTGTTTTTATTTAGACTTATTATAAATAGATGATAATTCATTAGCAAAAATAAAATTGAAAATGGAAATAACAAACTTTATTTAGAATAATTTTAAATAAAAAATCAACAGTTTTTTAATGATATGCTTTGAAGATTTTACTAGCTTCATTATAAGCACTTTCAAAATTCAGTGCATTAAGATTATTGCTGGTATTTTTTGACGTAAAATAGGATAATAATCTTTCGGTTGGCATGTTACCAGTAAGTTCATCTTTAGCCATAGGACAACCACCAAAACCTTGAATGGCTCCATCAAACCTGCGACATCCAGATTGATAAGCCGCATTTACTTTTTCAAACCAAGAAGAAGGCGTGGTATGTAGATGAGCTCCAAACTCGATATTGGAATACTTAGGAATAAGGTTAGAAAACAAGTATTCTATATTTTCAGGATTGGAACTGCCAATAGTATCACTTAACGATAAAATTTCAACTCCCATTTTGCTCAAACGCTCCGTCCATTCTCCAACAATTTCGATATTCCATGGGTCACCGTAAGGGTTACCAAATCCCATAGATAAATAGGCTACAACTTTTTTATTAGATTTATCAGCAATATTCAGTATTTCTTGTAAAGTAACTATTGACTGTGCAATTGTCTTGTGCGTATTTCGCATCTGAAAATTCTCAGAAATAGAAAAAGGATATCCCAAATAATTTATTTCATTATATTTTGCAGCATCATTTGCACCTCTCGTATTTGCAATAATGGCAAGCAATTTACTTTCGGTTTTTGATAAATCTAATCGTGACAAAACCTCAGCCGTATCTACCATTTGTGGAATGGCTTTTGGAGAGACAAAACTACCAAAGTCTATGGTATCAAAACCAACACGAAGCAATGACTGAATGTATTGTACTTTCTTTTCGGTTGGAATAAAATCCTTTATGCCTTGCATTGCATCCCTTGGACATTCAATTATCTTAATTTGTTCAGACATTGTATGAATTTAATACAAAGTAAAAATACTACTATTTTATAAAGCCTGCTAAAGATATATTTCAATAAAACAGTTATACCTGCCTATAAATTAAGAGTCTAATTATAAAAAATGAGTAAGGTATCTGAAATTAATTCGAACTAATAACTCATTAAACAATTAATCCACATCCAAACACTTAATTATGAATACAAAAATTACTCAAATAAAATCTAAAATCTTAACCCTTTTCCTTTTCATTTCTCTATTAGGTTACAGTCAAAGCACAGAAATTTACAATATTACTTTTACTAGTGTTTGGAACGCTGGTGACCATGGTACTTTGCCCAGTGGTGCACATTGGTCTGATCTAGTAGGCGCAACTCACAATACAGCTAACGAATTTTTAATGATGGGAGGAACTGCTACACCTGGAGTAGAAAATGTTGCTGAAACAGGTAGTTCAAGCACTTTTGAATCTGAGGTAAATGCAGTAATTGGTTTATCTAGAGCTGATCAATGGTTAAGAAAATCGGTTTCTTCGGGTCCTCTTGGTTCTGCAGCTTTGTCTAATATTACTGTACACAAAGACTTTTCTTTATTAACATTAGCTTCGATGATTGCTCCAAGTCCTGACTGGATAATCGCCATAAATAGTATTGATTTAAGAGACGGTGGAACTTGGAAATCATCCATAACTATAGATTTGTTCCCATATGATGCAGGAACTGAAGAAGGCACTACCTACTCCACAAGTAATTCAACAACTAGTCCACAAGAAACGATAACTAGTCTAGTTAATGTAGCGCCATTTAACAATCAAAAGATAGGAACCATAACCATAACAAGAGCAAATCTTAGCACTAATGATTTAAGTTTTACAAAAAATATCAAAATTTACCCTAACCCAAGTAATGGCATAATTACGGTAGATAACCAATCTCGTAATTTCATAAAATCTCTAAATATTTACGATGTTACTGGTAATGTAATTAAAAATTTAGGGATTAATTCAAAATTGATAAAATCGTCAATTACTTTACAAAACCTATCAGTAGGAGTATATTTTTTAAAATTTTCAACTTTAGAAGGGCATACTTCAACAAAAAAGATAATCGTTGAATAATCGATAAAAATTGACCTTAAACGTCTTTAGTCGCTCAGAAATCCATTTATGCTTACATTTAAAAAAAAGTTTATTTGGACCTATGAATACTGGTGTTTCATCGATTAATTCAATTCTATTTTCAATATTTTTATTGACTATATGTGGTGTTTCTGCCCAAAATACAATTGAGCCAGTATGTGGAACGGTTGCAACAACTGAATCTCTAGCATATTTTAAAAGCATAAAACCTCAACTTAAGAAATACGAACAAGAGTATCTTAATTTAATTACAAACAGAAATAGTTCTTCCGCTTCAATAAGCTCTGTGCCTATAAAAGCTCATATTGTTAGAACATCTGCTAGCACCGGAGGTATCTCAGTATCTGATTTAAATGATGCTATTGCTAATATGAATGCTTTTTATGCCAACGCATTTATGGAGTTTTATATATGTGAAGGGATTAATTATATAGACGACGATGATTTTTACGCCTTTGAAACTAATGATGAAGGGAACTTAACTGCACCAAATAATGTCGCAGGCTTAATAAATATTTATTTTACAGATTACATAGAGAATAGCGCCTCTGGAGGTAGCCTTTGTGGTTATGCTTATGGTCCTGGTGGTTCTGATATTATTTTAATGAAAAATGACTGCGCAACCAACGGGAGTACATTACCTCATGAGGTTGGCCATTTTTTCTCCCTTATTCATACACATGGTCCGAGCAATAGTTTTTTAACCGATGAATTGGTTGATGGCTCCAATTGCAATTCGAAAGGTGATCAAATTTGTGACACTCCAGCAGACCCACTATTAAGTACTACTAACGTTAACTTGTCATGTGTGTATACAGGCACAGATACCGATGCAAATAGTGATCTCTTTGCACCGGATCCTACAAATGTGATGTCCTATTCAAGAAAAGAATGTAGAGTTAATTTTTCTACACAACAATATGCTCGTATTTATGCAACCTACCGAACTGTTAGGAATAATTTTGCATGTCCTTCACTAAATGTTAGTTTTACTACGGATGCTACTCAAGATTGCGGAAATGCATTAACCGTTAATTTCACTGATACAAGTACTGGCGCAACGTCTTGGCAGTGGGATGTTGATGGGGATGATGTTGTGGATTATACAGCCCAAAACCCAAATCATGCTTATAGTCCTGGTACTTATACTGTGACGCTAACTATTTCTGATGGAACCAATACTATTAGTAAATCCTTTTTTGAACTTATTGATGTTGGCTCACCAAAGAGCGTTCCTCTAACTGAAGATTTTGAAACTTTTAGCAATGCTACCGATGGAGGTTGGGAGTCTATTGACACTTCAGGAAATGGATTCATCTGGTCAACAATCTCTGGTGAAACGCCTTCTAATGATACAGGACCTTTAACAGATAATACAACATCAACCACTTCTGGAACATATATTTATACAGAAGCTTCTGGATCTAACCCTGGTAATGTTGCAGAATTTATTTCCCCTTGTATAAACATCAATTCTTTAAATGCAGAATTAAAATTTGCTTACCATATGTTTGGAAGTAGTATTGGTGAATTGCATATAGATGTGGAAACTAGCTCTGGATATGATGATAGTATTGCTTCTATCATTGGGGAACAGCAAACCAATCAAGCAGATCCATATTTACAAAAGATAGTCAACTTATCGGCTTATGCTAATCAAACAATAAGGATTCGATTTAGGGCAATACGAGGAGGCAATTGGGACTCTGACATAGCCATAGATGATATGAGTATTACTGAAAACACTTTGTCAAGTGGTACAAAGGCTTTGGCAGAAATCAAGATTTATCCTAATCCTATTTCGTCAGATATAATTCACGTAAAGGGGATTAATAACGGAATAACAATTGATTATGAAGTAGTTGATTTAATTGGACAAACCTTGTTGTCTGGAAAATTGTTAAATCAGCAGCTTGATATGAATAATTTAACAGCGGGTGCTTACTTCTTGATTTTGAAAGAAGGCAACTCAAAAATTATTAAGAAGTTTGTGAAACATTAAAAGAAACACCTAATGCTTTCTTTCTAAAATTGCTTTATTAATAGCTTTAATCAATTTTGGTCCTTCATAAATAAAGCCTGTGTATATCTGAACCAAATCTGCTCCAGCATCAATTTTTTCTAAAGCATCTTGAGCAGAGTGTATCCCACCTACTCCAATTATTGGAAAGGCTTTATTACTTTTTTTAGTCAAATATTTTATAACCTGAGTACTTCTTTCTTTTATGGGTTGACCACTCAATCCACCATTTCCAATATTATCAAGTCTTTCTTTTGAAGTTTGTAAACCATCTCTTGAAATTGAAGTGTTAGAAGCTATAACACCTTCAATTTTAGTGGTGGCAACAAGGTCAATTATTTCATCTAACTGCTTAGTATTCAAATCTGGAGCAATCTTTAACAGTATTGGCTTTTGAGTTTCAAAATTTTTATTCGCTTTTTGAACAGCTCCGATTAATTCCTCCAAATAATCTTTATCATTAAGCTTTGCATGGCTACTAACGTTAGGACAACTTACGTTCAGTACAAAATAATCAACATAAGGATGCAACGCTTCAAAACATTGTAGATAATCTCTTGTGTAATCTTCTGGAGCAGTATTTGTATTTTTACCAATATTGCCACCAATAATGAGTTCGCCCTTGTTCTTTTTTAATTCTAAAATTGCTGCTTCTAATCCGTCATTATTAAAACCCATTCTGTTAATAATACCCTGATCGGTTTTTAACCTGAACAAGCGTTTCTTTGGGTTCCCAACTTGTGTTTTTGGGGTCACTGTACCTACTTCTATAAATCCAAAACCAAAATTGGCTAATTCATTGTATAATACAGCATTCTTATCAAATCCAGCGGCTAATCCCACAGGGTTTTTAAAATTTAAGCCAAATATATTCCGCTCCAACGCTTTGTCATTAACCTGATAAATGTTCTTAATAACATTTGATATAAAAGGAATCTTCGAAAGAAATTTAATAAAGGAAAATGTAAAATAATGCACTTTTTCTGGATCAAAACAAAAGAGAATTGGGCGAATCAGTGATTTATACATGAAGCTAAATTTGAGTGCAAAAATAATCTATTTATACACAAAAAAAAAGAAACTAAATACAACACTTGTTCTTTTATAAAGCGTTCTCTATTTTTGAATAAAACCAAAAGAGACATGTTAGACAAACAGCATATTATAAATCGCTTTATAAGCTATATCATCATAGATACAGAAAGCGACCCCAATAGCGAAACAACGCCAAGCACAGTAAAACAATGGGATTTGGCCAACAAGTTAGTTGATGAACTCAGGGATATTGGATTGCAGGATGTCTCTATTGATTCCAACGCATATATTATGGCAACCCTACCTAGTAATGTTGACCATGAAGTGCCAACCATTGGTTTTATTTCTCATTTTGATACGTCTCCAGATTTTACCGGGGCGAATGTAAAACCACAAATCATTGAGAATTATAACGGCAAGGATATAATTTTGAATGCGGAAGAAAATATTATTCTCTCTCCAAGTTATTTTGATGATTTATTATTATACAAAGGACAAACTTTAATCACTACCGACGGTACTACCCTATTAGGAGCTGACGATAAGGCCGGTATCTGTGAAATTGTGAGTGCCATGGAATACTTGATAAATCATCCAGAAATAAAACATGGCACAATAAAAATTGGTTTTACACCAGATGAAGAAATTGGGCGCGGTGCTCATAAATTTGATGTTGAGAAATTCGATGCAGATTGGGCTTATACCATGGATGGTAGCCAAGTTGGAGAATTGGAATATGAAAACTTTAATGCAGCAGGCGCCAAAATAAAAGTGAATGGTAAAATTGTTCATCCTGGATATGCAAAAGGAAAAATGGTCAATTCAATGTATTATGCATGTGAATTTATAAACACTGTACCTCGAAATGAAACACCTGAACTTACTGAAGGTTATGAAGGCTTTTTTCATCTATATGGTATTGAAGGAAAAGTAGAAGAAACACATTTACAATATATCATTCGTGATCACGATAGAGATAAATTTGAAGCACGTAAAGTATTAATACAAAATATTGCAGATAACATGAACGCCAAATACGGAGAACCTGTTGTTGAAATTGATATAAAAGATCAGTATTACAATATGAAGGAAAAAGTAGAACCTGTAAAACATATTGTTGACATTGCAGAAGATGCTATGTTGCAACTTGACATTAAACCTTTAATCAAGGCCATTAGAGGTGGCACTGATGGGTCGCAATTAAGTTTCATGGGGTTGCCTTGCCCAAATATTTTTGCTGGTGGACATAATTTTCATGGGCGTTATGAGTATGTTCCCGTTGAAAGTATTTTACAAGCTACTCAGGTCATTTGTAAAATTGCTGAGCTCACACAAGAAAAATATAAATAAATATTATGGATTTTGTAATCGAACAATTGAATAAAAACAAGGCTCTTTTGCATAATATTTTAAAGACTGATGATGATGACGCCATGATTGTTTGGAAGCAAACACCTGATAAATGGTGCTTGCTTGAAATTATTTGTCATTTATATGATGAAGAACGAGACGATTTTAGGTTTAGAACGCAATG
>RCNB010000778.1_pt1 | contig 20761 bp, 16 predicted proteins | sample 2041321 | NCBI WGS metagenome assembly RCNB01 (sample SAMN09708232, study PRJNA481090) | Marine sediment metagenome, whole genome shotgun sequencing project. | reverse complement strand
ATAAAAAAGCCATACGGGCGGATTTGTTCATATTTCTGTGCGGCATCTTCGGAAATCAGCCCCATCACCACTCCGCTCCCATCCAGCGGTGGAATCGGGATGAGATTAAAAACGGCCAGGATAACATTAAGTGAAATAGTTACGTATAGGATTTGAATTATCGGGGATAATAGTTTTGCAAATCCTCCTCCATAAAAAAGACTGGGATTAAGATTAAGAATAATCTTGAGGATGATAAAAGCGACCACAGCAACCGCGATATTGGATGCAGGTCCTGCGATCGAAATGATAAGATTATCCTTGCGTGGATTTTTTAAATTAAGCGGATTTACGGGAACGGGTTTGGCCCACCCAAAGAGAAACTGAGAACGCATAACTATTAGCATTAGCGGGAAAAGGATGGTCCCAAAGGGATCGATGTGACGGATCGGATTAAGCGTGATCCGCCCCAATTGATAGGCGGTGGGATCTCCCATTTTAAGCGCAGCCCACCCGTGCGAGGCTTCGTGGATTGAGATCGCAAAAAGTAGGACGAAAATGTTGATAATTCCTTGCTGAATAGTCATATTACACCTGAGGTCATTTATAGCATATCAACCCCGTCTCGTAAAGCTAGAATCCTTATCCATCGCCAATAGTGCTTGAAAAAAATGTTTTTTTTGACGATGCAGCCCCTTTTTCTGTCAACGCAGCGGAATTTCACAAAAAGGGAAGATTCTGTTTTGTGTGCTGTTGATGTCGAGTTTCCTGTTTTTCTGAATGGTGTCCTGCTTGGTTTTAATGATACTATTTTTATGTGAAATAAAAAACAGTTGTCAACATAATAGTAGTGATATGCTATAATTAAACCAATACTACGATAATTCCATGACATTTGTAGGGAGGCTTGAATGATAGATGACTTGGATCGAAAGATTGTCCGGGTGCTCAATCAAAACGCGCGCAAAAGCTTCCGCGATGTGGCAAAAGAGGTCGAAACCTCGGTAACCGCCGTGATCAACAGGGTGAAAAAGTTGGAAGAATCGGGATTCATCAAGGGATACATCCCTTTAGTAGAACCAGAATATTTTGGATTGAATCTCATTGCTATCATCGCCCTGCGCATTTCCAAAGGGCAACTGTTGGAAACACAGAAAAAGATCGCCAAAGATACAAGGGTGGTTTCCATTTATGATATTACCGGGGAATGGGATTCCTTTATCATAGGGTATTTCATAGACCGGAAGGATTTGAATGATTTTATCAAAGGTTTGCTTTCTCTAGAATATGTGGACAGGACAGTCACGCATATTGTATTGAATGTAGTGAAAGAGGAAAGACGGATACTCGTCTAACCTGGCTTCCTCATCAGCTTGCCTGACTGTTTGTTTGAAGCTTTTTACTTGACAGCGACATAAGTATTGCCATAATGAATCCTATCTTTCCTGTTTAGGAGGGAATAATGACGGAAAAGATACCTAAGGCCATCGGTCATCACTATATCGTGGAAGCCTCCGATTGTGACCCCAAGATCATATCGAGCGTTGAAAAGGTCCAACAGATCTTGGTTAAAGCTGCAGAAATCGCGGGAGCCCAGGTTTGCTCCATCACATTCAGCAAGTTTCCTCCAAAAGGAGTTAGTGGGGTGGTGGTGATTTCCGAATCACACATTTCCGCACACACCTGGCCTGAATTTGGCTATGGGGCCATGGATTTTTACACATGCGGAGATGATGTTGACCCCGAAAAAGGGCTGAATTATGCTGTAGAAGCCTTTGGAGCTTCTTCGGCCCATATAACAGAGATAACACGCGGTCTCGAAGAAGGTGACAGAGAATTCTTTCATAGCTTCGTGACATGGGAAGAGGATATCGGAGAGAACTAAAACAGTAAAGTTTTTTTACATTTTATTCCTTCTTCCCATCTCTTAGAGTGACATCTGATCTTCCCCTGAGATCCTTACTGCGGAAAAATTGCAAAACTCCTCTAATCTATGAAGTGGCATAAAAATTGCTTGATAATCCTCCTATGCAATAGAAATTGCCTAGATTTGCTATAATATAAAAGTGATCAAAACAAAACTTATCAGACTTCTTCTCATTATCTGTGTGTGTTCTGTTATCATTTCCTTCTCTTTTGGTGATCAGGGTGCCCAAGATCTCTTAGACAGGATTGAGAGTTCGTTGGAACAAAAGGATATCGAAGCTTATCTGAATATTTTCGCTCCCGAAATAAGGGAACAAGAAGAAATAGCCCTGCGGGAGAAATTTGAACAGTTCAATCTGGAGAGCGTGACAGTCGTAAAAACACAACGACAGATCACGACCGAAAATGGCATCAGGACATACCTAAATGTGTTGTTTGAAAGTCCAAATGCAGTTGTGATCGAGGTGTGGCGATTGGATCTTGAGAATTCATCGGATCAGTGGCAAATAAAGGAAAAGAAGATCAAAAGAGAGGTCCGGAATTTGTTCAAGATCAGGATCCCCTCAGGCCGAGAGGAGAGGGTGAGCCGCGTGGAAATCAAACATGCGGATATCCAAATCACCTTTCACAATCCGATTGTCTTCTATGACAATCTTCCGGATATTGAAACAGCTCTTTTGGTCATCGGAGAAGGAGAGCTGCATTTTTCTCCTTCTCTACAGAGAGAAAGGCATCAACTGGAGTTGGTGTATAAAAAAGGATATCTTCAGGATCGTCTTAGTTATGTGTTTGTGCGTTGCTCGAATTCCTTGTTTGAAAACAATATCCGGATTGAAAAAAGCCAGGGAAACGGCCTTCCGATCGATCAATCCGAGAAAAACAGAGCCTATTCCCTGTTCGCCAAACACTATCCGCGGTCCTTTGCCGTCGAAAACTCATTGAACGGGAAGCTGCTTTCTGTTATCCCTCAGGGGGAAGAGACTGTCATCGAGTTCGAGGGAGATAAAATCGGTAAATTTACCTATATTTTCTCTCCGTTCACAGAAGAAGAAGTTACTCTTTTCCAATGGAAAAAACAGAGGTTTCTAAACATCTATTCGCCTCAAGTCCAAAAAAGGGAAAAGAGGTTTTTTATCTCCTTTGGGAAGAAGTTCGATGTCTTGAGATACTCGATGGATATAGATTTTGAACCGGATGACAATTACATTTCCGGAAAGGCTGAGATCGAGATCGAGTCGAAATCCGGCAACTTGGATAAGGTGAAGCTTAAATTGAATCCCGATCTTGAGATTCTTCGTATCACGGATGATAATAATAATGAATTATTTTTTACCAAGGATAAACTTCGCGGGAATTTGTACGTCTATTTCATCGATCTCATTCCGCGCAATCGATCCATAAAGGTAAAAATTTATTACCGGGGAAAGATATTGCCAACTCGCATTGTTGAAGATGCCCTCTCTGTTGGGCAAGTCGATGATCTGTTTCTTTATATTCCTCACCGGTCAAAAACCTATTTGTACAGCCTGAAAGCGCAATGGTATCCTGTGCCGCCAGAGGGTGATTACTTCACGACACGGATCAAGATTATCATACCGCCCGATTTTTCGGTTGTCTCCAATGGAGTTCTTGTCGAGGAGTCCAAACTGCAACAATTAGATAAGGTGGAAGAACTTGAAAAGGTCGGGCGGAAAGTCTGTGTATTTGAATCCCAGAAACCCGTTAAGTATATGTCTTTTATCGTGGGGAGATTGCTGAAGAAGAATGAAGATACATATCCTTTCCAGCTTAAATATTTTAGGACTTTAGATGTCATTTTGCCGAGGATGGATTTTTTCCAAGAATCCAAGAGCATTTTGCAATTTTATGAGAGCAGATTTGGTCCTTATCCTTATGAGAGCCTTAGCATAATACATAGAATCTGGCAAGAAAGTGGTGGTCATAGCCCGGCATCTTTTATCGTGTTAAACCAGCTCCCACGAATCCAAGGTGCCCATCTTAAAAGAACAAACAGTCCTGTTAATCTGACCCGATGGAACGAATATTATCTTGCCCATGAAATCGCTCATCAGTGGTGGGGTCAGGGTGTTACATGGGATAGGCATCACGACCATTGGATTAGTGAAGGATTGGCCCAGTTTTCCACGATATTGTATTTGAGAGAAAAGCATGGAGAGGCGGCCTTTTCAAACATTTTGAAAAAAATGTCAGGGTGGACAGAAAAAAAAACAAAGTGGGGGCCGATAATATTCGGTTCCCGAATCAGTCAGTTTGATTTTTTTGCCTTTCAATCGATCGTTTACAACAAAAGTTCATTAGTCTTGAATATGCTCAAAGATATGCTCGGTGAAGATGTGTTTTTCTGGGGGATCAGAGAATTTTTTAATAAATTCAAATACCAAGCAGCAAGGACAAATGATTTTGTGGTCACCCTGTCGGAAATTTCTCAGAAGGATTTAAGGCCTTTCTTCGATGCCTGGTTTTATACCTATACGCTCCCTGAAGTTAAGGTTTCCCAATATATCGAGCGGGTGGCGGACAAATACCGCCTGAAATTCCACATTTCCCAACGGGGCGATCCATTCATCTTTCCTTTGTGGGTGGAATGGATGCAGGATGGAAAGAATGTCCGGAAGATGATTGTTGTTGATAAGAAGGAACACACCGTCCAATTCGATCTCACCCACAAACCCAAAAGAATCCATATAAATCCTGATAATGCCGTTCCGGGCAAATTTTACTGATTTTGGGTAGTTTTTCCTAGGACTCAGCCATCAAGATCGTTGATATCTATGCCCATTCTTTTGATCATCTCGTTGAGCGTGGTGGGCTTGACTCCCAACAGTTGAGCCGCTTTTTTCTGGACACCGTTTGATTTCCTTAAGGCTTCCAAAATCCAATTTTCCTGGAATCGTTGTGTTTGCTCTTTAAGAGTTCCTGTACTATCCGAAGTCATACGAGTCTTTTTCTGTTTTCCTCCGGAATTATACAGAAACGGAGGAAGGTTATTTCTTGTGATTAGCTTTGTTTTGGTTAGGACGATCGCTCTCTCTATCAGATTTTCCAATTCCCGGATATTTCCTGGCCAATCGTAATTTGCAAAAACTTCCATGACTTCTTCACTGACACCGATAATTTCTTTTTTGTTTTCTTTGCTGTATGTATCCAGGAAATGCTTTGCAAGAAGCGGAATATCCTCTTTTCTTTCTCGGAGATGTGGCAGTTCGATCTTTATGACATTGAGACGGAAAAACAGGTCCTGTCTAAACTGTTTTTCGTCTATACGGTCCTCCAGGTCCGTGTTGGTAGCTGCAATGACGCGCACGTTGACCTTGATCGTCTTTGTACCACCAAGTCGCATGAATTCACGATCCTGCATGACGCGGAGCAATTTGGCCTGTGTTTCCATGTTGAGCGAAGAAATCTCATCAAAAAAAATCGTGCCTTTATCTGCCGCCTCGAAAAGGCCTTTTTTATCGTTGACCGCGCCGGTAAAAGCGCCTCTCAAGTGACCGAACAGATTGCTCTCCAGCAGGTCTGGAGGAAGAGAGCCGCTGTTGACGATGATGAAAGGGGCATTTGCGCGGCCGCTGTTCTGGTGTATGGCTTTAGCCACCAACTCTTTGCCTGTTCCGCTTTCTCCCTGTATCAATATTGTGCTGCGAGTTGGTGCGGAAGCTTTGATGGTTTCGAAGACGTCGTTCATTACGCTGCTCTTACCGATGATGTTCTCGAAGCTGAATTTTTTCTTGAGTTCATCTTTCAGTCGGATATTTTCATCCTGGAGATTTTTGTGTTCCCTGGCCCGTTTGAGAATCAAGAGCAATTCATCATGCTTGAAAGGCTTTTGGATGTAATCAAAGGCGCCGATTTTCATGGCTGATACGGCTGACTCCACCGAGGCATAGGCTGTTATGATGATGATAACGGCTTGGGGATCGATCTTTTTTATCCTTTTCAATACTTCGATACCGTTCATCCCAGGCATCAAAAGATCGAGGAGGATGAGATCCCAGGTATCTGGGGAATATTTTTCTAATGCTTCCTCTCCGTTAAGCGAGCTCTCCACCTCATATCCCTCTGAGGTTAACAGATCCCCCAAAACCTCATGAATGATCGGTTCGTCGTCAATGATGTGTATCAATCCGTGTTGAGTCATGTTTTCTCTTTCATGATGGACGTGTTTTGTTTGATTTTCCTTTGTCTAAGGCAATCGGGATAAAAATGACGAAACGGGAGCCCTTTCCGATTTCGCTCTCTACGGTAACCCGGCCCTCGTGTTCCTTAATGATAGCATAGCTGATGGAAAGGCCGAGGCCAGTTCCTTTTCCGATGCCTTTTGTTGTGAAAAAAGGATCAAAAATATGAGGTAGATGCTGGTCTTTAATCCCCGTTCCTGTATCCTCGATAACGACGATGGCTTGATTGTCTGATTGATTGAGCTCGATCTTTAGCTTTCCCCCTTCAGGCATGGCATCCATTGCATTGAGGATGATATTGATAAAGACCTGTTGGATTCTCTCTCCTTGCGCCCATATGGGTTTTATCGGATGAATATCCAATTCGAGATCGATGTTCATATTTTTAAGTTTGTAATCGATCAGAGAAATGATCTCCTGCATATTTTCGCTGAGATCGACTTTTTGGAAGGCAGATTCAGACGGATTCCGTGCAAAGTTCAATAGATTTTTCACGATTTTTGCAACCCTGTCGGTTTGGGCTTCGATTTTCTCCAGAACTTGGGAGTGAGAAGATGCGGAAAGTTTCTTCTGCAAAATCTGCACATAGCTTGAAATACCGGTTAAAGGCGTGTTTATTTCATGGGCCACGCCGGCAGAAAGCAGCCCAATAGAGGCAAGTTTTTCGGATGTGAGTAACTGCTGTTGCATCGTGATTTTTTCGGTGATGTCTTCGAAAACGATCACCGTTCCATAGGGATCCATCTGATTATCTAACAGGGGTGTTTTGGTGATGTCAAAAATCTTTTTTCCTCCCTTCGGCATTTCCATCGTTATTTCGCTTATCAGACGGAATCCTTGTTGGGTGTCGGGAGGAAAAAGGGCGGCAAAATTATTTTCTCCGAGAACCTCGATCAATTTCTTTCCCTTGACAATATCTTCCTTTTTTCCGAATGTCTTCTCGAGAATACGGTTCCACCCTATCACTATTCCGTTTTGATCGAGAACAGCCATTCCCACTGTGAGGCTCTCGATGATGTTTTCACTGTAATCTTTCAGCCTCTCCAGTTCATGAGCTCTGAGGTTGGCCTGTTCATACAGATAGGCATTCTCCAGGGCGAGGGCCACGGGTGAAGAAATGGTTCTCAGTAGTTCCCAATCTTCGCTGCTCAGAAAAGTATTGTCTTTTTTTTTCCCCATTCCCAGACAGCCGATAAGTTTGTTTTCGACCTTTAACGGAAGGAGATGATAAAAGCCTTGTGAAGAGAGCTTATCGAATCGTCTCTGAAGGTCCTTTTTTTCTGCGAAGGAGAAAGAGGAGATATATTCCCTGTTCTTGAACTCATGGGAAAGAAGGCTTTCGAAAGTCACGCTTGCTTTTGGCGGCGGCAAATGGCCTTTGGATTCAAGGACAGAAAAAGTATTTGGGTTTTTTTCCTCTGGAAGGAGAAGGGCAATGTCTTCGATCAAAAGAGCGTTGCTGATCAGCTCGAGGATGGATTGGGAAAGCTTTTGGAGGTTCCTCTCTCGGCTGATTTCTTGGCTTATCGAGAGCAGCGTTTTTCTGTATTTGTAGCTCCTTTTGTAGATAGCTCTGTCTAAAATGGACTGGATGAGTTTTGTCAGAGGTGTAAAAAGAGTCGCTCCCAAAATGAGGGTCAGGATTCCGAGAGTAACTGCGTTGAACTTGTTTTCAGAAAAAACTTGTGTTCGTGATGTGACGATAAAATACATGATGGCGATAAGCACATAAGAAAAAGTGAGAGTTACGGCTCTTTTGAGGATAACCTCTAGATTCATCAGCTTGTATCGGGAAAGGGAATACGCAAATGTTAACGGAATCAAAGCTTGGAAAATGATGGAGGCCTCAGCGGTTCTGGAAGGAGTTAAACCGATAAGGTAAGGAATGATGTAGAAACAAGTGAAAGGAATTATCCCGAGGCTCAACCCATACAGGATCCATTTTAGCTGTCTTTTTATGATTAGGTTTGGAGTTTTGAATCTGTCTCGAAATATAATGACGAGAACGCCGAGGGAGAAAAGAGTAAAAAGAAAAAGACCCATTCTCTCGAGGATATCGTGAATTTGGAGCATAAAATGATCGTTATAAGTATGGATAAGCGGGAGGTGGAAGAATACGTAGGTCAGGAGAAGGATACCGCTGGGTATGTACAGGTAATAATTGACAGATGGTTTCTTTTTCAGGATTTTTTTTCTGATTGGGAAAATAAGAAAAAAGTGTAAAAGCAACGCTGGAAACGACAAAAACGCGATTTTATCCAGCCAGAAAAAGAGGCTATCCAACACATCATACTGGCCTGTGGGAGAAAACACATAGATGCCATAAAAAGATAACGTGAGAAGATAAAATATGATGTAGGGTACAGAGAGTGGCTTTTTTGAATTGAAAAAAATGATGACGCCGATGACCAGTGTCGTCAGGCCGATCAGAATAAGGTAAAAGTAAATGAGATCGATGCCTCTTTCACTGGGAAAAAATGTGGGGGTGAGGGGGGCTTCTCCCTCTCTTAGTATCTGATAACTGAGATTCTGATCGGTTTTCCAGGCAATCCACAGGTTTTTAGCAACATCGATATTGGTTTGCACTAGAATATCGTTGATCTTGACAAGAACATCTCCCTTTCTGATGCCGTTCAGGTCGGCTGGACTGCCCTCGATGACTTTTGTTGCGATTAAGCCTTCTGGTTTGGCTTCCCAAGTCACCCCGTCCGTGGGTTCTTTCCAACCCACTTTTTTAGCTATGTTCAGGCCGCCCAAAGATAAGAAAACGAAGACGATTAAAACGATCAAAAAAATTTTCTTGTTCATCGCAGATTCATGCAGCCTTGTTTTTTGGGGCGCCGGAGAATCCAAAAAATTGAATCAACATGATAAAAAATATATGAAACAGACCTCAGTTAAGGATGTGCCTGCCTCCAGATCTCATCGCCCATTTGATACTTGACTGGTTCAGCAATTTTCTCAGGGATACATTCTCTTTCAGTCCAAGTGGCTTTGTGTTTCGCGAGAGGATACTGCTCATGTAATCAAATTTTGGCTTTTGAGTGCTCTGAGGAACTTCATCCGAGCTTTCAGCGGCAAACATCCCAGAGAAAGCGTATGTGCTTTTGCTGTCAGTAGACACGGTAAAGGAAAGCAGAAATAACAGGATAAGTGCAGCAAAGAGCTTCTTTTTCATCTGTTTTTAAAATAAGGTTTTCTTGAGATTTTGTCAATATGGGACATTTTGAGTCTGACCCCTAAAGATGGAGAATATCACCACAGGATTCATCTCAAAAGGCTATTTACATAAATTTCAACAAGATAAAAAATATTCACTGGGTACGATGCTCATGTGCACTAGACTGGTCAAGTTGACAATTCAGGGAGTATTCCCTAATATTTGTTTTTCCTTAACAGGTAACAAATTATAAGAGTATATATAATTACGATGCCTTATTATATCTGCAGAGTGGCAACAGAGGATGGAAGTGTGATCTCCGAGTCTTTTCTGTCGCCCTCTTACAATGAATGCCGGAAACGTTTTGAAGAGAAGGGATTTTGTGTGTTGTCAATCAAGAGAGATTGGAAGAAGATCGAAATTCCCCTTCTTCCGTTCGAGAAGAAAATTAAGGATAAGGATTTCATCCTTTTCAACCAGGAGCTGGTGGCTTTGATAAAAGCGGGATATCCGATCGTCAAAAGTATTGATGTCATACTCAGTAGAATCAAGAATCATCACTTCAAGGAGTTACTGATGGCCATCCAAAGCGATATCCACGCGGGAAAATCCCTGTCTGAGGCCTTTGCTCCATACGAAGATCAATTCTCGACGGTTTATCTAGCTTCCCTGATGGCAGGTGAGCGGAGTGCCAACCTGGACGGGACCATCAAGCGGTATATCGATTACGCTAAAATCATCTCTATTGCAAAGTCAAAGATACGTGCGGCCCTGACATACCCATCGCTATTGTTATTTTTTTCGCTGTTGTTGCTTCTTATCTTGATAAATTTTGTTATTCCCCGATTTTCCCAATTTTATGCTGACTTTGATTCCCAGCTTCCCGGTGTGACACGTTCCCTGATGGCCTTTTCTTTTTTTGTCAAAGGTCATCTTTTGCATTTGTTCGCTTTTGTTCTTTTACTTTTTATTGGATATTTTTTGATGAAGCGAAAAGAAAATACACGGATTTTGTTACATAGAGCCAAGCTCAGGATCCCATACGGCCGCGCCATCTGGTTGGAGTCAGCGATTTCTCTCTTCTGCCGTACATTGAGCCTATTGCTTGAAGGAGGAATTTCGTTGTTGACCGCTGTCGGAATTGCCAGCAAGGCCGTTCCGAACAAATTCCTGCAACATCTAATGAGAAGCCTTCCTGATTCCATAAAAAACGGAGAAAGTCTGTCAGAATCTCTGGTAAAAGCGCAGTTTTTCACACCTTTGGCCATTGATATGATTCGAATCGGAGAGAGCTCGGCCAATCTTGGGGGCATATTGGCGGATGTGGCAGATGTCTATGATGAAAGAATCCGGGGAAGAATCGATACTTTTGTGTCTCTTATCGAGCCCGTTGTCATCATATTTATGGGATTGATCGTAGCTGCCATGCTCCTATCGGTATATCTGCCCATTTTTAACGTTATACAAGTGACGGGATGATGGAAAAATCAAAAAAAGAAAAATCAGATAGTTCCCTTCGTTCTGAAGAACAGGAAACCAAACGGATCGCTGAACGGTACCGTGTTCCTTATATCGATCTTACCTCCCATCCCATCAGTAAGGATTTGGTTCAGGTATTTCCTGTGGATTTTCTTCACAGATCGAATTTTATTCCACTAGAGGAGAATGAAAACACAGTCAAAATTGCTATTGCTGATCCTTCTGACATTTCCACGATTGACTCGGTTGAATCTTTTCTTGGCAAAAATGTGGAAGTGTATGCCGCTTCCAAGTGGGCCATTCATGAGGCACTTCGTAAGAGCGAGACCGCCCTTCAAGTCCTAAAGGATGCCACAGAAGAGTTTGTTATTCAGGTTGTGGAAAAAGAGGGAGGGGATGAGGAAGAAGTGATTTCTGTTGAAAAACTGGCCGATCAGGATGGTTCCATCATCAAACTCGTTAATTCTATCATATTCACGGCTGTCCAGAAGAGAGCCAGCGATGTGCACATCGAATCGAGAGAAGAGGGAGTTATCATCAAATACCGAATAGATGGCGTGCTTGGTGATGCGATGGAAGCCATCGATAAAAAGTTCCAGCTCCCGATAGTATCGCGGATCAAGGTCATGTCTGATTTGGATATATCTGAACGGAGGATTCCTCAAGATGGTCGGTTCCGTCTGAAAATCAAGGATAAGACAATAGATTTTCGGATATCCATCATGCCAAGCATTTACGGAGAAGATGCCGTTATTCGAATTCTCGACAAAGAAATGATAACCGAAGCCTTGTCAGAGTTGAGGCTGGATTTATTGGGCTTTTCAGAGGATGTGCTGGGCAAATTCAACAGGTATATCGTTCAGCCTTACGGGATGGTTCTTGTGACCGGACCTACAGGAAGTGGCAAGACGACAACTTTGTATGCGGCGTTGACAGAGATAAAAAGTCCTGAGGACAAAATTATAACGATTGAAGACCCGGTTGAATATCAAATCGACGGCGTCACACAGATCCCGATTAACGAAAAAAAAGGGTTGACCTTTGCAAGAGGCTTGAGGTCTATTTTGAGGCATGATCCGGATAAAATCATGGTTGGAGAAATCAGGGACCCGGAAACAGCGCAGATTGCCATCCAATCGGCGCTTACAGGTCATCTCGTTTTTACGACTGTGCACGCAAATAATGTGTTTGACGTGATAGGGCGATTCTTGCACATGCAGGTCGATCCCTATAGTTTTATTTCCGCACTGAATTGCATTCTTGCCCAACGTTTGGTCAGGGTTCTCTGTACATCCTGCAGGAAGCCGGTGACATTCGAAAAAGATGTATTGCTTGAAGCCGGGCTCGATCCCAAAGTCTACAAGGACACGACCTTTTATGAAAGCCAGGGGTGTCCTGAGTGCGGATTTACAGGCTACAGAGGCAGAACGGCCATCGCAGAACTACTGCAACTATCCGACGAAATTCGTGAGATGATCTTGGACAGAAAACCGCTTTCTGAAGTCAGGAGAAGGGCCAAATTGGAGGGGATGATTTTCCTTAGAGAAATCGGGATGGCAAAGGTTTTAAAAGGAGTGACCAGCCTTAGAGAGTTAAATAAGGTGACGTTCGTGGAATGATCGGGAAAGATAAGCATGAATTTAATTAATAAACTTAAAGACTTTTTTTCCGTACACCCCCTTCCTCATTCTGCCATCCAAGTGACATCTTCCTACATCAGCGGAATCCATCTCTCCACGAAGGACCGGGAACTGAAGAATTTTTTTGTCCTTCCTATCTCCGGAGGGATTATTCAACCCTCGTTTGAGAAGGCCAATATCAAGGATTCTCCTCTTTTGCAGAAGATTATCCTTGAGGGAGTGGATAAATTCAATATTTATGACCATGGCGTGGCCCTGCTTCTTCCCGAATTATCTCAGAGGACATTTGTTTTTTCTTTTGATGCCCTCCCTGCGACATCCAAGGAGAAAGAGCAGCTCATCAGGTTTCGGGTGAAGAAACAAATGCCGCTGTTATCCGATGATGTCAGGATTTCTTATGATATGCTTCAAGCGAAGGAGAGAAAAAAAATCATCTCCTCCGTAGCCCGGTCCTCCGTAGTGAGAGATTATGAAGACTTTTTCAGCCAGTTGCGTTTGAAGATAAAGGCTGTGGGTCTTCCTCTTTTGGGCCTGTCCAATTTGCTGAATTGGAACAAGGAAAAAGATTTTTTTCTGATCAATATTGAAAAGGATTCCTTCGGAATTTTGGTTGTTACGGATTCTGTGCCCTCTCTTTATCGTCAAAAGCCTCTTATGGCAAGGCAAGATGAAAACTTTTTACCTGAAAAAGTTCAGAATATTGTCCAAGAAATAGAAAATACTGCTCAATTTATTCAAGATAAGGAAAAAAAAGAAATCGCTTCCATTTGGATCCGTTTCGGATTTCTGGAATCGGAAGAAGAAATGTTATCCAACCTGGAGTCACGGTTGGACTTACCCATCAAAAACATAGAGTCTTTAGTGGGCCTCAGCCTTCCTCAACAGGATAAAAAGATACTGTCTCCTTTGATCGGTCAATTGTTATGAGAAAACAAAAAAGAGTCCATTTGAATTTGGCCACACATCCGTTGAAGAATCGGAGATTCTTTTTTCTTCTATTTGGAGTTCTCACCACCCTCGTTTTGGTGATTTCATTCGCTGGGGGATGGACTTTCTGGAAATACAGCAACAAGAACAAAAATTTCCGGAACAACAATGCACAAATCGAAGAGATGATAAACGATGCCAAGCGGAAAGAATTGAGATTTTCCACACAGATCGAGGATGCTTCTCAAAATTATCAGAAGAAAGTCGATTTGCTCAATTCGCTCATATTGAGGAAGAGTTTTTCTTGGGTGGAGTTTTTCTCAGCTCTCGAGGAGTCTCTTCCTGCATCCTGTTATATCGAATCCTTGGCACCGACTTTGAATGAAAATAACCAGATGGAGGTCAGGCTTAAAATCGTTGCTCCCAGTCTCGACGAGCTATTAAAGCTCAATCAAAATCTGTATGAAAAAGATTTTTCCGGAATCAGGATTATTAGCGAGACGATAAACGAAGCTGGCCTTTTGACGGCGGAGATAACTTTATTCTATGAAAGAACTTTTTGATCTTTTGGAGAAAAACGAACGCAAGATATTAGTCTTGTTATGCGTTTTTCTTGCGGTTGCCTCGATTTTTCATCAGGGTTTTGCTCTTAAACAGAAAAAGGCCTACAGTTATTCCGCCGAATCTCTGCCAACCCTGCAAAAGGAGTTTGCGAATATTAAAGAGTTGAACAGAGAAATAAAAATGAAATGGCTGCAATGGGATGAGACCAGGCGGGATATCGCAGATATAGAAAAAAAGTATTTTTACAAAGGAAACAAAAACATAAACCAATTGAGGCTTGACCTAAGGAGAATTTTTCGGAAAGCGAGGATTCGAATTATTTCGGATTTGATGTTCGATTATGCGGATTGGGAAGAAGAAAAATTAAAAATGGTTCATGTTCATTTCACCATGGCAGGGCGCTATGTTGCATTAAAAAGTTTCATCCATCAAGTCGAGATTCACCCCAAATTTTTAATGATCGAAAGGATCGATTTTCGGAAGATCGACACACAAAGCGGTCGGATTGAATTACATATCGGGCTTGTAGGGTACTATGAAAACTAAGTTTTTTTTGCTGGTTTTGGTCTTTCTTTTTGTGTTGAGCGTTCTTTATCCTGGAATACTGCCACGGGACGGGAAAGAAAAAAAACAGAATAGCCTCATCATGAAAGAATTGCTCATGCAGCCCAAAAAATCTCTTGCTCCACCAAAGCGGAATATCTTCATAAAACAGCGAGCGAACTCGGGTGCAAATGAATTTTCTCCTTCGGGAGATTTTCAATCACCTGTGCAAACATCAGGGCAAAAAATTTCTCCTGACCAAGAAAAATCTGCCATGGAGGAAGCCCGTATTAACGTGAAATACATCGGGTATGTCAAATCAGGGAAAAGGGTGGTCGCTTTGATAATTCTAGAAGGCCAGATCTATGCTGTTGAATCGGGAGATATCCTCGAGATGGGCGTGACCATCGGAGAAATTACTCCCGATGACATGGAAATTTTTGACCAAGGCTCCGAGCCGAAAAGGATTACCCTAGAAGGAGAAAAGCCATGAAAAAAGTGGCATATTTATCCATAGTTTTATTTATCTTGGCGTTAACGGGTTGTTCCCCGTTCAATCAGAATTACAAATTGGCAACAGAGGCAGCTGGCAACAAAAATTGGGATGAAGCTATCGAGTATTATGAAAAAGCCCTTCTTGAGGACCCGATCAATGCTGCTTACAGATTGGCCCTCATCCGGGCAAAGATTTTGGCCAGTTATACCCATGTTTTTAAGGCTAGAAACCTAGCTGCTGCAGGAAAAAAGGAAGAGGCTTTGGCTGAATACCAAAAAGCTCTTTCTTACGATCCGAACAATCGAACGATTTTGGTAGAAGCCCAATTGTTGACGGCAAAAGGACAAGAAGTGCCAGAACCGGCAGAAATCAAGATAGAGTCCCCGGTTAAACTGCAAGTGAACGACCAAAAGCTCAGCTTGAATTTCATGCACGACAGGGTCAAATTAAAAGCTATCTTTCAGGCCCTCGGAAAACACGCCAAAATTAACATCCTATTCGATGAATCGTTCAAAGATATTCCTTATTCGGTCGATCTAACGGATAGGACTTTCGAGCAGGCCCTCAATTCTCTATGCATGGCCACAAAAAATTTCCACAGGGTCATCGATGAAAGATCCCTCATTATCGTTCCCGATTTGCCAGCCAAAAGAATCCAGTACGAGTTGACTGCTGTTAAAACCTTTTACCTGTCCAACATAAAGGCTGAGAACCTTCAAGCTTCTCTTTTGCCAATATTGCGATCTCAGTTCAGGGCGCCTCAGTTTATGGTGGATAAAAACCTCAATTCCATCACACTTAGGGATACACCGGCTGTGTTGGAACTGGCTGGCAAGTTGATCAAACTATGGGATAAGCCCAGAGGGGAAGTCGTGATTGATTTGGAAATCATGGAAGTGTCCCGGCAAAAGCTCAAAAAGTTCGGTTTGGAGCTCGACCAATATGTCATGGGATTGGGGTACGGCGGGGGGGAAAATCCTGCTTCAGACTCCGGATGGTTTGACCTTTCCAAAATAGACTTTTCAAAAAAAGCCAACTTTCAGGTCACCATGCCTTCGGCCTTCCTGAATTTTTTAGAATCCGATCAGGATACCAAAATCATCGCCCAACCCAGACTTAGAGGAATCGAGGGCGAAGAGATGAGTTACTTGGTCGGAGATAAAATACCCATCCCGAGGACCTCTTTTACACCTTTTGCTGCTGGGGGCGTTCCCCAGCAACCGATCACTTCTTTTGACTATGAGGATGTTGGTATCGACATAAAGATAACGCCGAGGATACACTTCGAGGGAGAAATCACCTTGGAATTGGAGCTGAACGTCAAATCTGTCGGCGGCACAGGAATAGCAGACATCCCGATTATCAGCACACGGGAAATAAAAAATATCATCAGACTAAAGGATGGGGAGACAAACCTGCTGGCTGGATTGTTGAAAGATGAAGAGAGAGTGTCGGCAAGGGGGATCATCGGCCTCAAGAGCATCCCAATCCTGGGAGGCCTTTTCTCGAGCACGGAAAAAACGGTTCAACAGTGGGATGTTTTGATGACAATAACGCCATACATCATAAGGTCCATCCCTTTGACCGAGGATGACTTAAAACCGCTATGGATCAACCTGGGATCCTCGTTTTCCTCGGCCAAAAGCTCCGACACTTCCCCAGAGGGGGCGGATGCAGCAACACTGGACAGATTAAGGGCACCGAGGAGACAAGAACAACCTGACCCGTCGAGAGGACAGAATCGAGTTTCCCTATCCCCAGGCAATTTTGAGATCACAGAAGGGCGGGAATTTCGGGTGAGCATTGTCGTTCAATCTGCTGAGGAAATAAGCAGTATGACATTGAACCTGTCTTTTAATCCTCAAGTTTTAGAACTCAAACAGGTTGTCCAAGGCAGTATTGCGACCCGGCTGGGACAGGATGTTCCGTTTTTGCAAAATATCGATAATTCTTCGGGGACGTGCACGATAGGATTTTCTAGCACAGATATTTCCAGCGGTTTTAAGGGTTCAGGTAGAGTTGCAAGCTTGGTTTTCGAATCTATCGCCAAAGGGGACAGCCCCTTATCCTTTTCCAGTGTTACAGCCAATAGTCCGACCGGAGCAGCTATCCAGTTCGAAACACCAGAGGGCCGGGTAAGAGTCCGTTAGCGTAAAAGCGAATTGACTTCTCCCCTCCATTTCGGCTAAAATCTTTGCCACCGGCGGTGTAGCTCAGGTGGTTAGAGCATACGGCTCATATCCGTAGTGTCGGGGGTTCAAGTCCCTCCACCGCCACCATTTTAATTACGAGAGCCCCTTTCTATGCAGAATGCGATCGTGTATGTTGTGGGGAAAAATCTGCTCTTCATGGTATTTTATTTGGAGTTTTTAGAGAATTGAGGATAGATCAAAGATCATGGTTTTAGAAGCCGTTAAAGAAACGATCAGGAAACATAATCTCCTGGAAAAAAAGGACTTGGTCCTCATTGCGTTTTCGGGAGGTCTGGACTCCACGGGATTGGTGGCCATTTTTCTGGAGTTACGAAAAGAATGGCTCCTCGATCTATTCCTGGGACATTTCAATCACAGACTTCGCTCGGGGGCAGGTGAGGATGAACAGTTTGTCAGAAAAGTCGCACGGGAACATGCCCTTCCTTTGTTTGTCGCTTCTGAAGATGTTCGCTCGTTTGCCAAACAAAATCGAATGAATTTGGAAGAGACGGGTCGAATGTTGCGGTATGATTTTTTATCAAAGACAGCACAAAAAATCGGCGGGGCCAAGATTGCCACAGGCCACACTTTGAATGATCAGGCCGAGACGTTTTTTCTGCGTTTGATGAGAGGGAGCGGGCGAAAGGGATTGGGGAGCATTTCGCCGGTTGTTGAGGGACGGATCATCCGGCCTCTTTTATCTGTGGAAAGGAAAGATATTGCAGAGTATGTGGAAAAGAAAGGGTGGGAATTTCGGGAGGATGAGAGCAATCTTGACCGAAGTTTTGCTCGAAACAAAGTGCGCCTCGATCTGATTCCCTACATCCAGAAAAATTTCGAGCCGAACATCGTTGGGCGTATCGGGAAAATCGTTACCATCCTTCAAGAGGAAGAAAAACTTCTGAGAAAATGGGCCAGCCACGAAGCCAAAAAGGCTGTTTTGCTCGAAGGTGGAAAAATTCGCCTAGACATGATTTTTCTGTCGACTCTGCCACGAGGATTGGCCAGGCGAGTTGTCCTCGATTTTATCCAGAAGATCAAGGGAGACTTGAGAGAAATCTCGTTCGAGGACGTCGAGGCTCTTTTGAATTTGGAGGAAGGGAAAAGCTTCCAATTGACTAAGGAGCTTCTATTAAAGAGGGATAAAGGTTTTGTTTTTTGCAGGCCTGAGCTTCCTGAAAGGATCACATATGATCATGAATGGGATGGTTCTTCTCCGTTGATTCTTGAAGAGCTGAAAATGATGATCAAGGCTGATAGGGTAAAACGACCGCAATCACTTGCCTTTGATGATAAAGCTAAAGCTTACTTAGACAGGGAAAATATCCGATTTCCTCTGCGGATCAGGAGTCGGCAGGAAGGGGACAGGTACCGGCCTTTGGGGGCACCGGGTCACAAAAAACTCAAAGAGATCTTGCGGGCGAAAGATATCCCTCTGACAGAAAGAGAAAAAAAACCGGTGTTTTTATCCGGAGATGAGATCGTCTGGGTTCTCGGCCTTCCAGTGGCAGAGAAGTTCAAAATCAGCGATAAAACAAAAGAAGTCTTAGTGTTAACCGTTAACCCGCATGATTAGAGGTAGTGGTTTTCTCGACAGATTTCGAAGACGAGCAGGGTAGTACCTTATTCCTCAGGAACGATATCGATTTCAAAAAAGACGCCTAAAAACCTTCTTTCCTTGCTTGTTTCTGTCTCATAATATGGAATAGAGCCCTTGGAGGCGCTGATTTTGATCCGGTAGAGATGGAGTGCCTTGATCTTGAAGGGTTTCACGGGGGAGAAGCTCAATGTTCCTCTCTGTTTTGTGCCTAGGGTGATCCTTTTTTTCTGTCTCCTCACTTGAACCGTGATTTCGTTCCTCATCCTTGGATTGTTCAGAAGATGGAAATCGAGTCGCTTGACAGGGTAATATGTTTTAAGGATTATTTCTGAGGTGTAGGGACCTCTTGTCCAGAATCCCCTTTTTTCCACATCGGATTCTTTGATCCTGCGGTAGAAGTTGTCATCCAGAAAATGGAGCCAGCCAATGTTGGGTTGGGTGCCCACCTCTTGACGGAAGGCCCAGGGATTGGTGTTGGTGGGAAAGTTGTTCACCAGTGTCATCTCAACCGGCAAAGCTTTAAACGGAAACTGTTTTACGTGCGTGCTTGGATAGTGGGAGTGGGAATAGGGGCTTATAAGTATTGGAGCTATAAAAACTGCGGCCATGATCCATATCACAATAAAGTCTCTGATTTTACGTTTTTCTAAAGGAAGAAAAAGAAACAAAGGAAAGATATTCAAAAAATACCTGTTGGCAAGCGTTCCTCCTCCACCCCCATAGTTATCCGGCATGAAAACGATGTAAATTAATATCTCAGCGAATATGGCCCCGAGGATAAGCCAACGGAGGAATTGTTTTTTTTCTAAGAAAAAAAGCAAAAGGAAAAATACGGCCGGGAAAAAATACCATGTTATCCCGGTAAACCTGCCAAAAAAATAGTAGAAGAAGTTGTAGGGAATGAACTTGGCAGGGAGGAAGTGTTTTTGTGCATATCCGTCTGCTGTCATCTCCTGTGTCTTGATCGAATCAAATGTTATGTCAGATTTCTCGAGCGGATATGTGAATAGGAAAGTCTTTCTTTTACCGCCCTGGTAATTCCATTCGCCGGTGACCATGTAGTTCGTTCCCCAGAATATACCCGAAGTAATCAGGAAACAGAGGATGATCAGGAAAGTTTTTAAAATCTTTTTTTTATAAAGCGAGTACAGGACGATCGGTCCGAGCAGTACGATGTTCGGAGGTTTGGAAAAAACAGCGATTCCGATTAACAAGCCGGCCAAGTAGTCTGTCCAGTCCGATTGAAGAAGGGATTGAATTTTTCCAGGTTTTTCCTCTGTGTTATTAGATTCCTTGAATTTATATTTGTACAGCCAAAGGAAGAGGATGGTGAAAACCAAAAAAAGGTTAAAAAAATCAGGGCTTATCCATAAGCAGTAAATCCATGCAACGGATGCAAATAGAAAAGAGAGAACGGTGAAAAGCGATAAATTGGAGGAGTTCGATAGAGAGAAATAAGTGTACCCCATCAAAAGCAATAGAAGGAGGAGCAAGGCATGAAACACAAGGATTCCGTTTGGACCGAATATTCGGACAAAAGGAGCTGCAAAAAGAGGATAAACAAAGGATTTGGCATAAAATAACTTTCCGTCTTTACCTTTTTTTAAAAATAAGCCAAGGGGCCTTGCGGGAAAATCATGTTCATAACGGATTAGATCTTTTTTAGTGTATTCAATATCCCCATCCCTCGCCAAGCTTTGTGTGAAGGAGTAATAAGTTGCTTGATCGGCAAAAAGAAAGCCCTGGTGGATGGCTGGAAGGTTGACAAAAAGAGAGAAGCCTAGGAAAAAGGCAAATATAAGGAAGATCGCTGTGAGACCCGGATTATTTTTGAGAAACATATGGTACACCAATACCATAGAAAGGGTAAAAATTCAATAAAGCTTCTTCTGCCGTAAGCATCCCCAAAACCGTGATAAAGAAACAGTCAAGCAAGCTGATACGTCAGCCCGCTGATTTTCCGCCTTGTTTCAGCGAGGAAAATCAGCTTATTCCTCGGCTCGCTCTCCTCTTCGAGGAACCATGCCCGCTCGCCTCCGGATGACTTCCTCATCAG
>RCNB010000776.1_pt1 | contig 20784 bp, 14 predicted proteins | sample 2041321 | NCBI WGS metagenome assembly RCNB01 (sample SAMN09708232, study PRJNA481090) | Marine sediment metagenome, whole genome shotgun sequencing project. | reverse complement strand
CGACCTCGCCGAAAAGAATAAAGCCCTCCTGACCGTGCCGGGTCAGGTTCGCCGTGCTCGCACCACGAAACGATTTTCCACGACCCAGATACGCCAACGCCTCCAGAAGACTCGTCTTCCCGGAGGCGTTAGGACCGCTGATCAGGTTGAAGCGCGGACCCAAAACAAGCTCCGCATTCTCAAGGCAACGAAAATTGGTCGCCCTAAAAAACCGGATCATCTCGGGCCGCCCTCAATCAAAGACGCATAGGCATAACTACAAACGTGCAATCCTCATTACCCGGCTGTCGAATGAGACAGCTTGAGTTGCTGTCCTGAACCGAGAGCGTGACATCGTCCCCCTCAACGGCCCCAAGGGCATCCAACAGATAATTAACATTAAAGCCTATTTCTATATCTTCGCCGGTGTATTCAACCGCAAGCTCTTCCTCTGCCTCTTCCTGCTCCGGATTGTGCGCCTGCAACACCACGCCGCTGTCACGAATCACCAGGCGAATGCCGCGGTACTTTTCGTTCGACAAAATCGCGGTTCGCTGAAGCGCATTCTTAAACTCACTGCGATCAGCCTTTAGCTCATTCGAAGACTCTTTCGGAATTACCCGATCGTATTCCGGAAACCGGCCGTCGATCAGCTTAGACGTAAACCGTATGCCGTCCAGCTGAATACGAACATGGTTCGCTCCCAGCTCTATATCCAGCTCGCCATCGCCAGACATGAGTCGCTGCAATTCCAATACGCCCTTTCTTGGAACGATTACTTGCTGCTCTTCTCGATCATCGCCTGCCAGATCTGCCTGGCACAGCGCAAGTCGGTGGCCATCCGTAGCCACAGCACGAAGGTACTTACCACTCGTTTCAAGCAACATGCCATTCAGGTAGTAGCGAACATCCTGTTGCGCCATCGAAAAATGTGTCTTCTCGATCAATCTACCCAGCGACGCCTGACTGACCCTAATCGTCTGACCCGCCTTGATGTCCTCCACAACCGGAAACTCTGCAGCTGGCAGCGTCACCAGGTTGAATTTACTCCGACCTGCCCGAACGCTTAGCTTTTCACCACTCAGGCTCACATGGATATCGGCGCCTTCCGGCAGTGCGCGGCAGATATCCAATAGCTTACGACCTGAAACCGTAATCTCGCCATCGGACTCTGCTTCTACGGTTGTCTGCGCAACCAACTCAACCTCAAGATCTGTTGCCGTAACAGCAAGCTGTCCATCCTTGGCAATGATCAACACATTCGACAAAATCGGCATCGTTTGCCGTCGTTCTACAACACCGATTACGGCTTGCAGAGGCTTCAACAGCGCTTCCCGAGCTGCGGTAAACTTCATAGGTTCCACCTGTTAATAAATATTGGAAATAGTTAAATTATTGTTATTATTAAGCACGCCTTTTCCTGTGCATAACTTTATAAATGCCAATAAAATCAATTACTTAACCCTGATATTTCTACGTAACAAATCGCGAACAGCATAACAGCCTCCTGTGGACAGTCTGTGGACAAAACTTTTTGAAAAACTTTTCCACCGCTTATCCACACTATCCTGTCAGAGTTCTTAACAAATTCAAATAATCATCATCTACGCGCTTTTCCGTTTCCCGCAAAGACTCGATTCGCCGGCAACCATGCAGCACCGTAGTGTGGTCACGACCGCCAAACGCATCTCCAATCTCCGGAAGACTGTGGTTCGTTAGCTCCTTGGCCAGCGCCATCCCGAACTGTCTTGGCCTCGCTATGGAGCGGGTCCTTTTCTTCGATAACAAATCCCCGACCCGAATCTTAAAATAATCGGCGACGGTTTTCTGAATGTTTTCGATTGAAACCAGCCGATCTTGTAGCGCGAGCAAGTCCCGGAGTGCTTCCTTGGCAAAATCGAGATCGATCGCCCGCCCCGTAAATCGATAGGTCGCGATCACTCGCCGCAAAGCACCCTCCAGCTCCCGAACGTTTGAACGAATGCGCTTGGCTATGAAGAAAGCGACCTCCTCCGGAAGCGCGATACCATCGGCGGCGGCTTTACTCATCAAAATAGCGACAGAAGTTTCGAGCTCCGGCGGCTCTATCGCAACCGTGAGACCCCAACCAAACCGTGACTTGAGTCGTTCCTCGAGCCCGGTTACCTCTTTGGGGTAACGATCACAAGTCAAAATGATCTGGCGCTGCCCTTCGAGTAGCGCATTAAAGGTGTGGAAGAACTCCTCCTGGGATCGCTCTTTACCCGCAAAAAACTGAATGTCGTCAATCAGCAGAGCATCGAGCGACCGATAGGAGCGCTTAAACTCCGATATTTTGTTGTGCTGGAGGCCCTTGACCATGTCACCAACGAAGCGCTCCGAATGTACGTAACTCACGCGGGCCTCTGGATTCGCCTTCAACATGGCGTTGCCAACAGCGTGCATAAGGTGCGTTTTGCCCAGGCCAACGCCGCCGTAAATAAACAGCGGGTTATAGGATAAGCCGGGATTCTCACCAACCTGCGTCGCCGCGGCCTTGGCCAGCTGATTGCTCTTACCCTCGACGAAGCTCTCAAACGTAAATGACGGATTAAGCCGGGAGGTGACCGGCGAATGGCTCGGCGCCTTGATGGGCGAGGCCCGCGGCCGGCCGCTCGTGGCGGTGACCGGCGAGGCGCTGCGCGAGCCGACCTCGATAAGCAGCTCCGTACCGCCGCCGCTCTCCTCAATTAACTGCAGGATTCTTTGAACATGGTGCTGCTGGAGCCAATCGACCACAAACCGATTGGGTGCCAGCAAGCGAAGAACGCTACCATCGTCGACGGCCTGCAGCGGGCGAATCCAGGTATTAAATTGCTGCTCCGGTAGCTCCGACTGCAGCGCGCGGAGGCACTGGTTCCAAAGCGTGGATTCAGCAGACAAAGAGTTCCCCAAATGGCCCCAAAAACAGCGCGGGCCCGACCGTAGCGTATGACAATAGAACGACCGGGCAGTCTATACTGAAAGTCTATGGTTTACATCCGTCTATTGACACTGTCAGGGCATCTGAGTACCCTTGCCGACCTTCAGAAAAGCCGGCCAAAACAACCCGGTTATTGATCCAGGTAATCACCATGAAACGCACATTCCAGCCCAGCAGAATCAAACGCGCACGAACCCACGGTTTCCGTGCCCGTATGGCAACCAAAGCCGGGCGACTCGTTCTTAAGCGCCGCCGCGCCAAGGGCCGCGCGCAGCTGACGCCGTAACGCAACCGCGACCGTCACGACGACGACTCAAAAAACAGTATTGACGAGCAGCAAGGGTTTTCGGTTTCGAAAGACGAACCGCTTACTTGACGCCGCCGCTTTCGGCCGCGTGTTCAAAAAAGCGACGCGAAGCCGTGATAAATTCTTTACAGTACTCTGCCGCGACAATAACGACGAAGCAGCACGGCTCGGCCTTGCGATCTCGAAAAAACATTGTCGTAAAGCCACGGCGAGAAACCGCATTAAGAGGGTGATTCGAGAATCGTTTCGACGACACCAGCAAGAGCTGCATGGCGTTGATATGGTCATCATGAATCAACCGGCGGCGGCCATGGCGAACAATGTCGCGATGGCCGAAAGCCTCGAGCGGCATTGGCAAAAGTGCTCGTCAAGCAAACGCAACATAACAACGCAGGATAGCTAACGGATGGACAATCAACGATTACTGATTTGGGGACTTTTTGGCCTGTTGGCCTGGATCACCTATCAGACGTGGATTCAGGATTTCGCGCCGAAGCCGGTCGCCATACAACAACAGACCGAGCAGCCAGAACTTAGTGCGCCGACAGGCGGTGGTGAACTGCCAGCGCTTGCAGCGCCCGGTGATGCAGCGCTGGATGCGCCCATGCCGGCCATTGATGCTGCGCCGGAAGTGGCGGTCGCGGTATCGACAGCGCCGACGATTCATGTCGTTACTGACGTCTTCGAAATCGAAATCAGCACAGAGGGCGGAACACTCCAGTCCGCCAAGCTAATTGCTTATCCAATCCACAAAGATCAGCCCGAAACGCCCGTTGAGCTGTTAAGCAACGACGCGGCGAATTTCGGACAGATTCAAACCGGCTTGCGCGTCGTAGGCGAGGGCGACGAGCCAAATCATCGGGCTATCTTTACAAGTGCGCGCGCGGCTTATTCACTGGACGGTGCTGACGAGATAGTGGTCCCGCTGCGATGGCGCAATGACGACGGCATCGAAGTTGAAAAGCGCTTCTATTTCAAGCGCGGCAGTTACGCGATCGCTATCGAACAAGAGGTTTCGAACGGTAGCGACGGTTTGTGGCGCGGCGCCGAGTACGCACAAATTCAGCGCATCTTTAAGGAACAAGAGCGCTCGATGTTCGATGTCGACTCCTATTCATTCGCTGGCCCCATCATTTACGACGGCGAAAAGTCCGAAAAGCTCAAGCATGATGACTTGATCGAGGACGGCACCTACAAGCTCGACGCTAAGAATGGCTGGATTGGTTCGATCCAACACCACTTTTTAAGTGCGGTCGTTCCGGCGGCCGATACCGATCAGACCTATACCATTTCCGCACGCGGCGACCGCTCGACGGCAAGCACGATTGCCAAAGCGCAATCGATCGCGCCGGGCTCGAGCAAGACATTCACGACGACAGCGTTTGTCGGGCCGAAGCTGCAGTCGCAGCTCGAAGAAATCGACAAGACCCTGAAGCTTACGGTCGACTATGGCTGGCTAACGATTATTTCCCAGCCACTATTTTGGGTGCTGAACTTCGTCTTTGAGTTTGTCGGGAACTGGGGTGTCGCAATTATTCTGGTGACGTTCCTGATCAAGCTGGCCTTCTATAAGCTGACGGAATCAAGCGGCCGCTCGATGGCGAAGATGCGAAACCTTCAGCCACGCATGAAGGCCCTGCAGGACCGCTACAAAGACGATAAGCCGGCGCTTAGTGCGGCAATGATGGAGCTCTACAAGCGCGAAAAAGTGAATCCGGCGGCGGGCTGTTTGCCCATCCTGATTCAGATGCCATTCTTCCTGGCGTTCTATTGGGTTCTGCTTGAAAGCGTCGAGATGCGTCAGGCACCGTTCGCTTTGTGGATTACCGACCTGTCGACCAGAGACCCCTATTTCATTCTGCCGCTGATCATGGGTGCGGCAATGTTGATGCAGCAAAAGCTGAACCCCGCTCCGGCGGATCCGGTGCAGGCCAAAGTGATGCAGATCATGCCGGTCATGTTTACGGGCTTCTTCGCGTTCTTCCCATCGGGCCTGGTGCTTTACTGGGTTACGAATACGCTGTTGTCCATCGCACAGCAATGGAAGATCAACCGAGTGGTTGAAAGGGAAGCGAAAACCAGCAAGCATTAGCGATCGACCAGGGCCGTACGAATCTTTATTTCGTTGTGCAGCGTTTTGTGCACAGGACATCGGTCCGCAATTTCTAACATGCGCTGTCGTTGCTGCTCCGTTAGTTCACCATCGAGCACCAGCTCGCGGTGAAACTCGTCAATCTGACCCGCCGTGTTATCGCAGTCGCCACAGTCCTCGGCGTGAACACGGCCATGGCGAACGCGCACGGTCGCAGACCGCAGATCAATTTTCTTAAAGCTGGCATACATCTTCAGGGTCATCGTCGTGCACGTCGCCAGCGCGGCCGAGAGCAGGTCGTAGGGCGTCGGACCGAGGTCCGTGCCGCCGACACCTGGGGGCTCGTCGGCAACGAACCGGTGACTGCCAGCGACAACATCCGTACGAAAGCCGTCGATAAACGTCCTCGCCGCAACCTGATCGGGCTCTCCGGGCAGCAAAGCGTCGCTCGCGACATCCGCCGCAGGTAGATAGCGCGTCGCCCACGCCGCGAGCACCTGGCCGGCATATAGAGAATCAGCCTCCGCGCTCATTAGGTGGTCTGCCTTATCGAGACTGATGAAGCTCTTGGGGTGCTTGGCCGCCGCAAACAACGCCGACGCGTTCTGAATATCAACAATGTCGTCCAGAGGCGCATGCATAACGAGCAGCGCCTTGCGCAGTCCGGTTACTGCGGTCGGCAGGTCGTGTTGTTTAAGGTCATCCAGAAACTGCTCCTTCACGAGAAACGGTCGCCCGCCCAGCAGCACTTCCGCAGAGCCCTTTTCTCTGAGTTCGGACTCAGACTCATGAAACATATGCGAAACGTGGGCGGGATCTGACGGCGAACCGATGGTCGCTACAGCGATCGCCGACGGGACGCGCGCCGCGGCCTGCAAGATAGCGGTTCCGCCCAACGAGTGACCAAAAAGAATCTCGGGCGCACGATGTTCTTCGGTAAGCCAGCGAGAGGCGGCCAGAAGATCGTCGACATTGCTTGAAAAGCTGGTGTCCGCGAACGCGCCATCGCTTTGACCCAGGCCCGTAAAATCGAAGCGCAACACGGCGATTCCAGCATCGGTCATCGCACGCGAAATATTGGTCGCTGCCTTGAGGTTTTTCGAACAGGTGAAGCAATGTGCAAACAGCGCGTAGGCCCGCGGCGGGCTGGCGGGAGAATCAAGAATGCCGGCGAGGTTTTCTCCAGCGCTATTCGCGAAATTTACTTTTATACTCTGCATCCGTTAAGCGCCTGTGGTTTGATTCAGCTATGTCCCGCACGCTCGATACTATTGTTGCAGCCGCGACGCCGCCGGGAACCGGGGGCATCGGGATTGTGCGCGTGTCCGGAGAGAAGACCGAGCTTATTGCCAGAACATTACTGGGCAGCTTGCCCGAACCCCGATCAGCAGCCTACCGCGTTTTCCAGAATGGCGCCGGAGACAAGATAGACGCCGGTCTCGCATTGTATTTTCCAGCGCCGACATCGTTTACCGGCGAGTCGGTGCTTGAGCTGCATGGACACGGCGGGCCAATGGTTGTTTCGTCAATCGTTGATTCGATCGTCGAGCTTGGTGCGAGGCATGCGGAGCCCGGCGAGTTTTCTCAGCGCGCGTTTCTGAATGACAAGCTCGATCTTGTTCAGGCAGAGGCGATCGCAGATCTGATTAACGCAGGCACAACGCAAGCCGCCCGGGCCGCATTGCGCTCGTTAACGGGAGCGTTTTCGGACGCCGTCAATGCGCTGGCTGAACGGCTTGTTCGCCTGCGCATGCACGTCGAAGCGGCGATCGACTTTCCCGAGGAAGAGATCGACTTTCTTTCGGATGACTTGCTGCTTCGTCGTCTGGATGAGTGCGGTGAGGCGTTTGCCGTGTTGCAGGAACAGGCAAAGCAGGGTCGAGTGTTAAGAGACGGCTTTCAGGTTGTCATCGTCGGAAAACCGAATGCGGGCAAGTCGAGCCTGTTGAACCGACTGAGCGGCCAGGATGCGGCGATCGTGACAGAGATAGCGGGGACCACGCGCGACATTTTGCGCGAGCAGCTCGACATCGACGGGCTTGCGGTAGAGCTCATCGATACCGCCGGTCTGCGCGACGATCCTGATCGCGTCGAGGAAGAGGGTATCCGGCGCGCGCGCGAAGCACTCAAAAGCGCCGACGCTGTTCTTTGGATACAGGATGCGAGCGCGGCGGAGCCGGAAGAAATAGACGAGCCGCTCCCGGACGGCGTGCCGGTGATGGTCGTGATGAACAAGATCGATCTTTGCGACGATTCCAGCCAAGGCGTTGAGGGCGCGATTCGAATTTCGGCAAAAACCGGTGAGGGCCTGGACTCGCTTCGGCGCCACATCCGCGAGCTTGCCGGTTATGAAAACCTCGGAGAAGGGGCCTTTACCGCTCGCAAGCGCCACCTTCGCGCGCTTGAATTGGCTGCATCCCACTTCGCCACCGGCCGGACGGCACTCGAAGAAACGCGCGCTGGCGAGCTGCTTGCGGAAGAGCTTCGTCTAAGTCATAACGCCCTGGGCGAGATTACCGGTGCCGTTTCCTCAGACGACCTGCTCGGCAAAATATTTTCGGAATTCTGTATCGGAAAATAATGCCGATACAAGGTGAACATCAGGGTTAGATCATCAAAGCATCAGTGGCCCCTCAGGGCCAGCTGCGCTCAAAACAGCCGGTGCCGGCGTCGGAATTGTCGTCGCTATACCGATTATGCTGGTCGGGTTGTTTTTCTACGGTGCTGGTGGAGGCGGTTGGTTTGCCGTGAACTTACGGGCGAAAGCGCGGCTCCGAGATAGAGATTTCTGTGATCGGGCCGTATTGGGTGACCTGCTCACGAATCAGCGCCGCATCGCCCAGAATGACGAACACGAGCTCGTCCGAGCGGGGATAAACCTCGTCAATGACTGCGGCAATTGACTCTGGCGTTGCGGCGCTCAGGCTCGCGCCATAGTCGTTGATGTAGGACACACCCAGGCCAGCGGCCTCAATAGTCGCAAAGGTACCGGCCAGTTGTGCCGCCGTTTCCAGGCGTGGTGGAAACTGCCCCATGACGTAGTTGCGAGCCGAGACCATCATGGCCTCGTCAAGCCCGTTGTCACGAAACCGACCCAAAGCGCTAAGTGCAACATCGAGCGCCTCGACGGTTGTGCTCGTTTCGGTAAAAGACGCGATGAAAACAGACCCCGGCCGGGACGGGCGCGACAGAGTGGATCTTGCGCTGTAGCTCAGGCCCGACTTGGTTCGAAGCTCGGTCATTAGCATCGATGTAAAGCGACCACCGAAAACAGTGTTTGCCAGGTCCAGTTCGGCGCGTCCGGCGAAGCTTTGCGTAACCCCGACATTGCCAATATAAAAGTAGGTCTGTGTTGCTCCCGGTTTATCTATCAGATAAACGCGATTCGATTCAGCCGGCATGGCCGTGCCGATGATGGGTAGCTCGCCCGCAGCAGCTCGCCACTCGCCAAAAGCGGCCGTCAGCGCATCGCGCATTGCGGCGATCTCGAAGTCCCCGGAGACCGCAATGATTAACCGATCACCACCCAGCACATCCGCATAATAAGAGAGCACGTCTCCGCGCCTGATGTTTGCTAGAGACGACTCACTGCCACCGAGGGGATTACCGTATGGGTGCTCGCCGAACAAAAACGCATTCGCATAGGACGGCATGAGCTGCCCGGGATCCGAGCCCTTCGCGGCCTTGATGAGGTTGATCGAGCGATCGCGCAACTTCGAAAATTCGTCTGCCTTTAGTGCGGGCCGTTGCAGCATGTCAGACACCAGCTCAACCATCAGCGCGGCGTCTTTTGCCATGAAGTCGGCCGACAAGGAAAGCGACTCAAGGCCGGCAGACGCGCCCAGCTCGCCGCCGACAGACGCGACCGCTTCGGCAAACTCCGCAGCGCTTCGTTCACCCGCGCCTTTTTCAAGAAGTCCGGCAAGGAGGTTTGCGAGGCCGTGCTTGTCCGACGGGTCTGCCGCTGCGCCGCCGTGAATTATTGCCTGAAGGCCGATTAACGGAACGTCGTGATTTTCGTTGAGTATCAAAATAGTGCCGTTGTCTAGAACGACGCGCTCGGCATCGGGCAGCGTAACGCCATCGCTGTGGGCGGCGCCCGACACGAAAACCATGAGGAGGGTGAAGAGCAGCGTAAAGCGCTTCATTGTGCATCCTCCGCCTGCGGTGACCGCAGAACGCCAACCGTCATTTTGCGGCGATCAAACACCTTTTTGGCGACGGCCTGAACCTGCGCGGCTGTAACTGCGCTGATCTCGTCGGGCAGACTAAAGGCGCGTTGATAGTCACCCAGGAAAACCTCTGCGTTACCCAGTGCCGAGGCCTTGCCATCAATCGTCGCCATGCCCCGCCAAAAGTCGGCGCTCATGATGTTTCGGGCTTTCAGCAGTTCCGTATCTGATACACCCTCTCGAGCGACACGATCAAGCTCTTCGAGCAGGCGCTGTTCTGTTGCGTCGATATCGGCACCCGGCGGCAACGTCAGGTAGAAATAGACGAGACCCGGATCGATGCCCTCCATCTGGAACCCACCGACGGCAAGCGCGAGCGGTTCATCTTCGACAAACAACTGATGTAAGCGAGAGGAGTCGCCGCCAACAAGAATGTGTAACAAAACGCTCATGGGAAGCGTCTCTGGGTCAGTTGCGCTGCCGGCATGGAAGGTCATGTGCAACAAGGGCGTCGGCGCGTCGACTTCGACCAGGAGCCGGCGCGTGCCGAGCTGTTCCGGCTCCGTCGTACGAATGGCCTGAGGCGGTTCTTGCGAATCGATACCACCAAAATATTCTTCGGCAAGCTCAAAAACCTCTTCGTGCGTCACGTCGCCCGTAAAGACCATCGTCAGGTTGTTCGGCGCGTAGTACGTCCTGAAATACGACTCAAGGTCTTCCTGCGTCCAGTTTTCGATATCGGATGCCCAGCCAATCACGGGGAACTGATAGGGGTGAGCGATGAAGGCGGTTGCATTCATTTCCAGATACAGCCGGCCAAAGTTGTCGTTGTCGTAGCTATTGCGACGCTCTGAGTAGACAACACCACGCTCGGACTCAACCACTTCGGGGTCGATGGCGAGGTTTTCCAGGCGGTCGCCCTCAAGGTCGAAGATCGTTTCCAGCGCCGAGCGCGGGAACCAGTCCTGATAAACGGTAAGGTCCTTGGAGGTATAGGCGTTATTGGCGCCGCCCGCGGCCTCCATTGTTTGGTCAAACTCACCTTGCGCTCGCCGGTCCGTGCCATTGAACATCATGTGCTCGAAAAAGTGCGACAGACCGGTGATACCCGGGTATTCGTTCCGGCCACCGGCCCGGACGAAGTTGTACATAACAACGTTCGGGATGTCGTGGTCCGGCCAGACGATGATACGCAGGCCGTTGTCGAGCGTGTGCGCCCGGATCTCTGGCGGAACGCCCTCTTGCGCCGGCTCCTCATACACGGGAGCGAGCAAAATCGGCTCGATGATTTTCGGAAACTCGAAAGTGGGCATGAGTCGCCCGCCCACAAGGGCAAGAAGGCCTAACACCGATAGTACCGCCACGGCCGCATTAAGCTTCTGGCCGGTTTTGAAAACGATCGATTGAGTCTGTTCAACGTCCAGCGACTTTTTAAGCCCGGAGGGCGTGATTTCGTAGGCCCACGCGAAAATCAGCGCTACGGGATAGCCGATGATGAGCACCAGAAGAACAAAACCGGTAGCCCAGCTGGGGGCGTTGATGGCGACCAGTGCTGCGCCGCCGAGCCAGTAAATTAGCAAGCTCGCAAGGGCATAAGCGAGAGCAATCTTGAAAACGTTGCGCCGCCGAAGTTCGGAGAATAAGGCCATATGTCGTTATTCTTTTTCGGAGGTCCCCATGGTGGAGAAACCCCCGGAATTGTCAACCGTCTGTTGCGCTCTTACCCCAGCAAACCCTCGCGCCGATACAGTCGGGCGCAGAGCCACGTCACGGCCAAACCGATGACGAGCGTGCTGACCACCGATATCAAAACGTGCAAGCCGTTCAGGGGCTCGTTCTTGACCATGTCCACGAGAATCAGGTGTTGGCTCAACGAGGGAATGAACATGAATTCAAGCTTCGGGCGTAGTGTGAGAATGCTAACCACAAGAATCGGCAAAGTGGGTGCAATCAACACCACGCTAAGCCAGGTTTGCGCTTCCTTGTAGCTCTTCGTGAATGATGCCACCAGTGTCATCAGCGAGGCGCCGAGCAAAATGAATGGCAACAACAAGAAGAAGGCCGCGGCGACGACGTCCAGCCCGAAGTTCGGCGTCATGCCGAGCTGCTCCAGCGGCATGAACTCCAAAACCACATAGAAAGACAACAGGCTGAGCAGCAGCGATGCGGCCATAAACACACAGGCCGCCAGAATCTTGCCAAGAATCAGCTGCGCCCGAGTGACCGGCAACGCCAAAAGCGGCTCCAAAGAGCCGCGCTCGCGCTCACCCGCAGTCGAGTCGATAGCGAGGTACATGCCGCCCATCAACATCGCAAAAATAAAGAAATAGCTCATCATCCCAAGCAACATTGCCGAGCGCCCGCTGGGCGTTGATACGTCCACCCGGTCGATATTGATCGGTCGAAGCAACATGGAATTGACGCCGCGCGCGGATAAGCGAATAGCGGCCAACTGTTGGTTGTAGGCGCTAAGCGCGCTGCGGGCGCGACGCGCCTCTTTGTCGCCCTGGGAGTTGGCCTCATCGGAATACAGCTCGACCCGGGCCGGAATCGTATCGGCAAGCTGCTCGCCAAACGCTTCGGGGATGACGAGAACGACATCATGCGCGCCGGTTTTGACCGCTTCCGCGGCGCCATTGATATCTTCGGGTCCGTCAACGATGTCGATGTTGCGGCTCTCGAGGAAGCGCATAAGGTTCGGTGCATGCTCCTGCCCGATGACCGGCAGCTCCATCGTGCTTTCGGCATCATCCAGGGCGCGGTCCAATGAGATGTTAATGACAAACGCAAACATCACTGGCCCAAAGATGGGCCCCATGATGAGTGCCGACGCCAGCGTGCGGCGATCACGAAGATTGTCCAGAACCTCTTTGAAGAAAACGGTGAGTAGAGTACGCATCATTCTCCTCCCACCATTTGTATCGCACAGACAAAGGCCTCTTCGAGGTCCTCCTCACCGGTGCGCTCGCGGATGCCGTCGATAGAGCCATCAATGGCAACCTGACCATTGGCAATGATGCAAATGTCGTCACACAGTGCGGCAACCTCCTGCATTACGTGCGAGGAAAACAGAACGCAGCGACCATCGTCTTTGAGCTTCAAGATCAGGTGGCGCAGTGAGCGCGTTGCCATTACGTCGAGTCCGTTGGTTGGCTCATCAAGCAACACGTTCTGCGGATCATGAACAAGCGCCCGCGCCAGCGATACTTTTGTACGCTGCCCCTGCGAAAAGCCTTTGGTGCGACGATCAGCAAAGTCCTCGATCTCGAGGAGCTTGATGATATTGTCGACGCGGTCGTCAACTTCGCTCTTGGCGATGCCACAAAGATTTGCGAAGTACGCGATGTTCTCTCGTGCACTGAGATTTGGATATAAGCCGGAACCATGAGGTAAAGCACCGATCTTCTTGCGTGCCGCGAGGCTGTCAGTAACAACGTCCGCGCCATCAATGTTCGCGGAGCCCTCGTCGGGCTTTAATACGGTATACAGAACACGCAGCGTCGTTGATTTGCCAGCGCCATTAGGCCCAAGCAGGCCGGTAATTTTTCCGTCGGGCGCGGTGAAGCTGACGCCGCGAACGGCGTGCACCTTGCCAAAGGATTTGTGTATGCCGTTAACAGTGATCATGGATTCGGCCCTGAGAAATCAAGAAAAAACGGCATCACGAAACTACGCTCCATGCACTCGGTGTCCAAATTCGATGGGTCAGCGCTTTCAATAAAATCCGCAACAATCTGCGGCGTGCAGCCGACACTGATTTGTCCGTGCCCCTGGTTTTTGCCGATAAGGTGCGTCGCGTTCGCAAGGTCGACGGCGGCCATATCAGCATATCGGGGCGGCGTAATCGGGTCGGCATCGCCGGACAGCAAGAGGACGGGCAGGTCTGTCTTGAGCGGCACCTTGAACTCATCGTCGATCGGCCCTCTTGGCCAAACGGAACAAATGGCTTCAAGTGCATCAAGCTGGAAGGCACCCATGTAGCTTGCTGCGATGGCGTCGTGGTCAATTGACACGTTGTCAAAAAAGGGTACGTCTTCGGCACACACGACCGAGTTGTGCATGCCGAGCGCCAGCGAATCCATCATCGCAACCAGGGTCATCATGAACTGGCCGCCAAGCGGAACGAAGTTGCCTTTGCCAGCTTCGTCGATCATCAGCGGTATCAGCGAAATTGATATCGGGCTGTACGCAAGCAGGCGCACCGCCGCCGCAAACTCACCAATGCCGAAATCAACGGCCTCGGGCCGGCCCGTGCTCGGGTGCGGAACCTCAATGGCTACCGGTCCCTCGCGAAGCTGGGCAACCACGCGGGTGAAGTCAGCGGCGAGAGTCGGGAAGCGTTCATTACACGCCTCATCCTCTTCGCAGCGAGCCAGAATCCTGTCGATGGCTTTCTGGCTTTCCGTTGCGATTTCCGGACCCAGTGAAACCGTAGGCGGCACAACACCGTCAATGATGATGGTCCGTGTTGACCCGGGATATTGGCGAGCGAAATGCTGCGCCACTCGCGTTCCGTAGGACACACCATACAGATTCAGCGTCGGGTAACCGAGCGCTTCGCGAACCGCCTCCATGTCGGTGACAGCAACGCTGGTCGTAAAGAAGCGTGGATCGTGCGGAAGCTCATCCAGGCACAGTTTTGTGTATTCGATGGTTAGCTCTGTCGAGTATTCGCCTTCGGCAAGATCATCGTCGTATTCGCAATCCATCGTGGACGACTCGCCGGTGCCGCGCTGATCGATCAGCAGGATGTCACGGTTGCGCCGCACCTCTTCGAAGGCGCCGGAATAGGCCGCGTAAAACTGAACCGAACCCCCACCGGGCCCCCCTGCTATTGGAACGAGTGGGTCGGGCTGGGGCGTCAGGTTCAATGCTGGTACCACGGCTACCCGAAGTTCAATTTCGCCTTCCACCTCCCCGGAGGGGTCTAGCGGCCGGCTCATGGTGCCGCACCGGGCCACCATGCTGGGTGCGCCGGGTCCCGCGGTGATTCGACAGTCTTCCAGCTCGAGGGTCTGGGCGAAGGAGTGGTCAGCGCCAAGAAGGGCAACCAGCAGAAAAAGTGAGATTCTGAGCATATTCGACTCTGAGCGCAAAGCAGCGCGCTATCTTGGACAAAGGCCCTCAAATAGTAAAGGTTCCATAGCATCGGGACCGGCAACGGCACTGGCAACGATACTGACCAGAGACTAGAATGCGCCACCCCAACCGGTTAATTATTGACCAACCATGAAAGAAGCATTTGACGTCATTGTGATTGGCGGCGGTCACGCCGGAACGGAAGCCTGTCTGGCAGCCGCACGGGCGGGCGTGCGAACGCTCCTGGTTACCCACAACGTCAAGACGCTGGGCCAGATGAGCTGCAACCCGGCGATCGGCGGAATCGGTAAAGGGCACCTTACGAAAGAAATCGATGCTCTTGGCGGTGCGATGGCGAAAGCGATCGACCGTGCCGGCATTCAATTTCGAATTCTGAACGCCAGCAAGGGTCCCGCCGTGCGTGCAACCCGGGCACAGGCCGACCGTGAACTGTACCGAGGCGTCATTCAGGACGTAATCCGAAACCAGGCCAACCTGACGGTGGTTGAGCAGTCGGTTGACGATCTGGTTCTTGATGGCGAGCGGGTTACTGGCGTCGTTACCGAGGACGGGCAGACCTTCGTGGCGACTTCGGTCGTTCTGACGGCGGGCACCTTCCTCGCTGGACGAATACTCATTGGTAAGACCGAAAAAGCGGGCGGTCGTGTTGGCGACGCACCCTCGACCAGCCTGGCGGCGAAGCTTCGTGAGCTGCCGTTCAATGTTGCAAGGCTGAAAACCGGCACACCACCGCGACTCGATGGCAGCACACTTAATTATGAATTGATGCTGGAGCAACCCGGTGATGAGCCGACGCCCGTATTTTCATTTCTCGGCGAGCGTCACGATCATCCGCAACAGATTTCCTGTCATATCACGAACACGACCAAGGAGACGCACGACATTATTCGTGGCGCACTCGACCAGTCGCCGATGTACTCCGGGATGATTGAAGGCGTCGGACCGCGTTACTGTCCGTCGGTCGAAGACAAGGTTGTTCGGTTCGCGGATAAGGCCTCGCACCAGATCTTCGTTGAACCCGAAGGCCTGACAACCAGCATCGTTTATCCGAACGGCATATCGACCAGCCTGCCGCACGACGTGCAGGTGAAATTCGTGCGTTCGATCACGGGCTTCGAAAAAGCCGAGATCACACAAGCAGGTTACGCGATTGAGTACGACTACTTCGATCCGCGCGACCTGAAGCCGACGCTCGAAACAAAACACGTCGAAGGCCTGTATTTCGCGGGACAGATCAACGGCACGACCGGCTATGAAGAGGCGGGCGCACAAGGTCTGCTCGCGGGCATTAACGCGGCACGGCAATCGCGTGGCGAAGAGGGGTGGTTCCCGCAACGGCACGAGGCCTACATCGGCGTACTCGTCGACGACCTCATCACGCGCGGCGTGAGCGAGCCGTATCGCATGTTTACGAGTCGCGCCGAATATCGCCTGACCCTGCGAGAGGACAACGCGGACTTGCGGCTCACACCGAAAGGTCGCGAGCTGGGCCTTGTCGACGACGAGCGCTGGGAAACCTACAACGCGAAATACGAAGCGGTTGCGAAAGAGAAGGCGCGCTTCGATAGCATCTTCGTCAAGTCGGCGGATGCGACCGCGGCCAAGATGCTCAAACGACCCGAGCTTACATACCGGGACGTAGTCGCGCTTCCCGAGGTGGGCGAGGCAGACCTGACTGCACTAGCGAACGACGAGCAGCGCGAACAGGTCGCATTGCAATTGGAAGTGCAGGCAAAGTACTCGGGCTATATCGATCGGCAGGAACGCGAAATCGCGAAGCACGCCAAGCAGGAATCGCTGCGCCTTCCTGAAGACATCGACTATGAACAGATTGACGGTCTGTCGAATGAGTCTCGACAACGACTTGTTAGCGCACGACCGACCACTCTGGGTCAGGCATCACGCCTCGAAGGCATGACGCCGTCGGCGGTGTCATTAATTCTGATGCATCTCAAGAAACGGCAGCTGAAGAAAAGCGCCTGAAACCCTAACGCTTGCACGCAAAATTCATGGGCATCGGCTCTTCGCGCATGAACCCCTGCGCGGCAAGCGTTGCAGCGAGATTTGGGAACGGCCGCGGATCAAAGTGCGTGTAGGTCAAAAACCCGGAGAGGGCAAACAGCATCGAGGGGTCGTCAAGCGGACGCAGTAACTCGGTGGCTTCGTCGTTGCGCCCAAGCGTTTGCAACGCCAGCCACTGAATATTGCTGCGCGTTGCCGCAATGTTCTGGAAGTCCTGTGCGGCATAGAGCGCTTTCGCATCATCGATTCGACCTTCGGCACAGGCCTGTCGAATGTTTACCATCAGCGACCAGGTCGGATCAGTTTGGCTCGCTGCAGCAATATAGCGCCGACCAATTTCGGCGGCTTCCTCGATCTTGTCTGCGTAAAGATAGACGCGGTGTGCCTGATAGTAATCGGCCGCGGATGGCGACTGGCTGCTGATGGCCCGCTCTGCTTCCGCAAGACCCGTCGGCAGGTCGACTCGAGCTACATAGGCATTGAACGTGTTGTTGCTCTCGTTGTCGTTGAACGTTTGCGTCTTTGATCGCTCGATAAAGGCGCGCGCCTTTTCGTACTGCGAACTCATGATCAATGCCGTGGTGTGCTCTCGCCACCAGCCGAGCTCCTCGGGCTGGAGCTCGACCAGCTTCAGCGTGAGCTCTTCAAGATCGGCAAGGCGCACCTGAACGCGAGCACGCAGGACCTCTGCAGCGAGACGCGACTCTTCCGAGCGCGCATATTGAGTGGCGGCTGCGGAAGCTGCAGTAAAAAGCTCTCGCACGTCGTCAGACGAGTAACCCTCAGGAGCCCTGGCAATGCTGGCGAGGTCCAGCCACCCAAGTACGGTATTCGCGAAAGCGAGGTGGGCCTCAGCAAATTCAGGGTCTTCTGCGACGACCTCTTCGTAGAGCGCCAACATTTCACTGTTTCCGAAATTTGGATCGAAATTGTCAAAGCTCTGAATTTGAATTTCGCGCATCCGGATGTAGGCTTCCCACGCGGCAATCGAGTCTGTTCCGGCCGCCACCATCTTGCGAAGCTCGTCGGGGTCCAGCGCAGTATCCAGCAATGACGCGATCTTGAAGGCGATCTTTTCCTGAATCTCTATCGAATCATCGCTGCTCGCATCAAAGGTCTCTGACCATAGGTGGGCATCATCGCTGGCGCGAATCAGCTGAGCGGTTACTCGAATGCGATCGCCTGACCGGCGTACCGACCCTTCCAGAATATGTGCAACCCCCAAAGCCGCGGCGACTTCAGGAATGCTTTGGGCGTCGCCGCGAAACTGAAACGCTGATGAACGTGACGCAACGCGTAGGTCACGCGTACGCGCCAGTGCGTTGAGTATTTCATCGGTGAGGCCATCCGCGAACCAGGCCTGATCGCCACCCGGGCTGAAGTCGACGAAGGGCAGCACGGCGATGGACTTGTCGACGACGCCCGACGCTGGTGCCGATGGCGAACCAACATTTGTGCGATCCCAGACGAGTCCGGCAACAGCGACTATAAGCGCGGCGATGATGATGCGGTTCAGCATCTGGCCGGAGCGCGGGTCCTTCGGGGCATCGGCGGGAATATCTTCGGCCTTCTTGACGCCGTCCGGTGTCAATTCAAAGGCCCACGCGAGGAACAGCGCGATCGGAAGACCAACCAACATGAAGATGATCAGAATTCGCATCACCCATTCGGGCGCGGCGAAGCTCTCAGTTGCAATGTCGGCCGCCTGCACGAACAGCCAAGCAGCGATCACATAGGCGATACCCACGCGGAATACGTTGCGATGGCGAAGCTCTTCGAAAAAATTGCGCATGGTCTATCGCTTGCACATAAATGTTTGTGGTCGCGATGGCGGTCGGTTGATTCCCTGCGACTGCAGCGTCTTCCACAGCAACGGATAGTCGCGCGGATCAAAAGTGCGGTAGTCCATAAACTCGGCGAGGATAAACAATTTTTCGGGCGTATCATACTGGCGCAAGATCTCTCGGGCCTCGTCCTCGCGGCCAAGCGTCTTTAGAAACAGCCAGTGCGTATTCGAATCTTTTTTGACCTGTTCATACAGTGCGTCGGCCTCGGTCACACGCCCTTCCACGCAGGCCTGCCGCACTTGAACGATCAAAGTGCCCTCCGGGTCTGACGATCGCAGCAAGTACATGTCCATCATCTCACGCGCGCGGTCGTTATCGCCTGCATCCAGGAAGGCGCGCTGTGCCTGATAGTAAAACAGTGGGGGTATGTTTGGCTGCTGTAGCCCCTCTTCGATCATGCGCAGCGTTTCTGCAGTGTCGAGGCGCCGCATGTTGTAGATAACGCCGAGGCGAGCCGTGCCGGTCTCCATTCGAAGCCCCCAGGCTTTGAGGCCCATTTCGCGGGCTTTCTCTAGCTCGCCCGTCTGTTGGTAAAACTCCAACAGCGCTGTTACAGCAGCAAAATCTTCCGGGAGGAGTGCAACCAGCTCCTCTGTGAGTCGGATCTGGTCGCTGAGTCTGACGTCGATCTGGGCCTTCAGAATTTCGGCTCGAAGACGATCAGCTTCAGTGCGCGCGTATTGAATTGCCGCGGCTAGCGCGGTATCGAAGTGGGTTCGTCGCTCCGCATAGGGCGGACCCTCGTTGCTGTAATTGGTGGTCGTAATCTCGAGTTGAAAATACCAGAGATTGGCAAGAGCCTGGTGTGCATCGACGAAACTCGGGTCAATATCCACCGCTCGGTCAAAGACGTCAGCGACCTCGAAAATTCGGCCCGGCTCATCGCGATCGCGGATTTCGGCTTGTAACGCGAGGCCCCGAAGATAAGTTTCCCACGCCTCCACCGAGCTCGTGCCCGCAGAAACCATGCGTGCGAGCTCCGCCGGATCCATCGCGGTTTGCAGCGCATTCGCGATCGCAACGGCGATCTCTTCCTGAATGGCGATGGAGTTGTTGATGTCGCCGTCGAAGGTTTCGGACCAGAGGTGCTTGTCGTCGCTAGCGCGTATCAACTGTGCCGTAACACGCAGCTGGTCACCCGCGCGGCGCACCGAACCTTCAAGAATGTGCGCGACGCCAAGAGCAACAGCAATGTCAGACAGATTCTCTGCTGTATCGCGGTACGCAAACGATGACGTTCGCGACGCGACGTGCAGGTCGGATGTTCTTGCGAGTGAGTTAAGAATTTCTTCGGTAAGGCCGTCGGCGAACCAGGCTTGATCGCCACCCGGGCTGAAGTCGTCGAACGGTAGTACGGCGATTGATTTATCCACGAGAGCATCCTGATCAGGTGCAACCTCAAGCATGGTTCGTTCCCAGACGAGGCCAGCAATCGCAAGAATCAACGCAGCAATGGTGATTCGATTCAACCTGCGCCCGGAGCGCGGGTCCTTCGGTGCGTTCTCGGGGATGTCCTCGGCCTTAACCACACCGTCCGGTGTCAATTCGAAGGCCCAGGCGAGGAACAGTGCGACCGGTAAGCCGACCAGCAAGAAGATGATCAGGACGCGCATCACCCACTCGGGCGCGGCGAAACTCTCCGTCGCTATGTCGGCAGCCTGCACAAATAGCCACGCAGCAATCACATAGGCGATGCCTACGCGAAAAACGTTCCGGTGCCGCAACTCTTCTATGAACCCCCGCATATGCGGTTCCCTGACCAAAGTCAGCGCGAACAATAACATTGTTGTGAAGCGGTTGGGCAATATCGGCGTGCGTTTCAGGTATCCTTTGGCCTATGAAGCGGACCCAAATTTTGTTGCTATTGCTGGCGTTGACCGTATTTTCTGTCTGGGTTGGTCGGGATGATCCTGACAGCTCATCCTCGGTACTCAACCGGGGCATTGTTGTCGACCCGGAAACGCTGGATGCCCATAAAGCACGCACCAATCAGGCGGCGGACGTGTTGCGTGATATCGGCGAGGGCCTGGTCAGCTATTCAGCGAATGGCGAGCTGGTCGCGGGCGTTGCAGAAAGCTGGGTGGTCAGCGATGACGGTTTGACTTACCGGTTCGATCTGCGCCACGAAGCGAGATGGTCCAATGGCGATCCGGTAACAGCCGGGGATTTCGTGTTCGCGTTCGAGCGACTCGCTGATCCGGATACCGCCGCATTCTATGCTCAGCTCTTGGGGGATATCTCCGGCGTTGAGGCCGTCGATGACTGGACGCTACTCATTCAGCTGGAGCGCCCGACACCCTATCTCCGGATATCCGGAACGGGTG
>RCNB010000775.1_pt1 | contig 20784 bp, 17 predicted proteins | sample 2041321 | NCBI WGS metagenome assembly RCNB01 (sample SAMN09708232, study PRJNA481090) | Marine sediment metagenome, whole genome shotgun sequencing project. | reverse complement strand
GGATTTTTTTTTGTTCTTGTATTTGACATAACTTATATCCGGTTTTTTTTTGGTTTTTCATATTTCCTGGCGGGAGTGCTTTCCGGTTTTTTTGCTTGTTTTAAAACCTCCATTGGGATTTTTGGATTTTCTTTTGTACCTCTTAAATGAATTACTAAACCGTTAAGGAAATTACGTAATACCTGATCTCCGCATTCTCGGTATTTAGGATGCCCTTCTTTACGGCAAAAGGCACCGATTTCACTTTTTGAAATTCTAAAATCAACCAATTCAAGAATTTCTACAATTTCATCATCCCGAAGCATTAATGCCACCCGAAGTTTTTTTAATATATCATTATTGGTCATAACAAGCATTTTATGCAAGTTATTACAAATAACCAAGCCTTAGCCGTTTTTAGGTCTTTTGGGCCATTTTTTATACGAAATTGGGCATTTTGGTGTTATAGATAAGACTAAATTAAGGGAGGGATTAACAATTAAGGTAATGAGTACCTATAAAGAAAAACTTAGCATATTATCTGAAATGATTGCTTTTGCAAAGGCCGATCATGCTTTAAAAGATGCTGAATATAATTTTCTATTCGGTGTGGCTGTTAATTTGGGTATTGATAAGGAAATATTTGATTCACTTCTCGACAAACAGGTAAAAATAGTCGTACCTAAAACACAGGCAGATCGTATTCTGCAATTCCATAGACTGGTACTGCTAATGAATATTGACCAGGAACAACATCAAATAGAAATTGGTAAATTACACAATATTGGATTGGGTATGGGTTTACCTCCATCTGCCATAGAACAGGTTCTTACTGTTATGCACGATTATCCTGATATGATAATTCCCCCTGAAGTGCTTATCAATATTTTTAAAGCACATTACAACTAAATTTAAGCATTAATATTCCATTAAATTTATTCTTCTAAGTATTTAGCCTGTTGCTTTCAAAAAATCCTTTTAGCAACTAAAAGGTGTTGCTTTGTAGTTAAATAAATGCGCCATAATGGCACTAACACTACCCATTAACAAGCCAAAAAGGCAGTAAATTAAGCTTGGTATATGATTTGACTCTCATTAAACAGGTAAATAAGTTTAATAAAAAAATATAGCACTATGAGTATAGTTAAAAGAAATAATTTGGTTTTTCCCTCCCTAATGAATGAAATCCTTAAACCTGATTGGTTTGGGGGATTGGAAAATTATAGGGACACATTTCCTCCAGTAAACATTCAGGATAATGAAACAAGTTTTGAATTGGAGTTATCTGTTCCAGGAAGAAAAAAAGAAGATTTCAATATCGAAATTGATGAACAGGTTTTGACAATTACCAGTGAAGCGAAAAAAGAAGAAGAAGTTAAAGAAGCGGGTTACACTCGGAAGGAATTTTCTTATTCTTCATTTAAAAGATCGTTTACGCTTCCAGAAACAGTTAATGAGGAAGGAATTAAAGCCTCTTACGAAAATGGTATTTTAAGGTTTACTCTTCCCAGGAAAGAAGAGTCACTTCCTAAACCCAAAAGATTAATTGAGATTGAGAAATAGGTATTAAAAACACTATTAGGTGCCCTTTTAAGGGTATTCATAATGGTTGGTTTGTTTGGTTGGTTAGGAAGAGCGTCTTGATTATTCAGGGCGCTCTTTTTTTAGCTCTGGTGTTGGAGCATTTTTATTTCATCTCTGAGTTTTGCGGCATGCATAAAATTCAATTCTTTTGCTGCTTTTTCCATTGCTTTTCTTTTCTCTCGGATCAACCTTTCCCTTTGATCTTTCGTAATATATTGTAAGTCAGGTTCTGCAGCTCTAATTTCTTCTTTTATAAAATGGTAGGTGGAAACAGAATTCTTGGCCAGTGCATTGTCCAAACTTTTGTTAAGGGCCTTAGGAATGATATTATTTGAAATATTATATTCTGTTTGTTTTTCCCGTCGGTAATTTGTCTCATCAATCGTTTTTTGCATGCTTGTTGTAATTCTGTCGGCATACATAATTGCTTTGCCGTTTAAATGACGAGCTGCTCTTCCTACGGTTTGCGTTAATGAACGGTTACTTCTCAGAAACCCTTCTTTGTCTGCATCCAATATAGCCACAAGGGATACCTCGGGCAAGTCCAAACCTTCTCTCAATAAATTAACTCCAATTAAGACATCAAATACCCCTTTTCGTAAATCCTGCATTATTTCAACCCTCTCCAAAGTGTCCACATCACTATGTATATATCGACATCGCACATTGATCCTTGCAAGATATTTAGCTAGCTCCTCGGCCATTCTCTTGGTAAGTGTGGTTACAAGGGTGCGTTCGTCTAATTCTACCCGTTGTTGTATTTCTTCTACCAGGTCATCAATTTGATTTAAACTCGGACGGATATCTATTTCCGGATCTAAAAGGCCTGTTGGACGAATTATCTGTTCAACAAAAACACCCTGACTGTTCTGCAATTCATAATCTGCGGGGGTAGCACTAGCATAGATTACCTGATTCTGAATTGCTTCAAATTCTTCAAATTTTAAAGGACGGTTGTCCATGGCTGCAGGTAAGCGAAATCCATACTCCACAAGATTTTCTTTTCTGGACCTGTCACCTCCATACATTGCATGTACCTGAGGTATTGTAACATGACTCTCGTCAACAATCATTAAGTAGTCATCCGGAAAATAGTCCAGTAAGCAGAATGGTCTGGTACCAGGTTCACGACCATCCAGATACCTTGAATAATTTTCGATACCCGAGCAGTATCCTAATTCTCGGATCATTTCCAAATCAAAATTGGTACGCTCTTCTAGTCGTTTGGCTTCAAGAGGTTTAGGAATACTTTTAAAGTATTCCACCTGATTTACAAGATCTTCCTGTATCTGATGAATGGCGCCCTGGAGGATATCGGGTGAGGTCACAAACATATTCGCAGGATATATTTTTAGGTTTTCATAACGCTCCAATGCCTTATTCTTATAAGGATCAAATGCTTCGATTTCTTCTATCTCATCCCCAAAAAAATGGATTCTATAGGCGTGATCAGCATAGCTTGGAAATACATCTACGACATCCCCTTTTACTCTAAAATTCCCATTTCGGAAATCCGCGGTTGTTCTTGAATAAAGACTCTGTACAAGTTGATGAAGGAATTTGGTTCGAGAAATAATCTGATCTTTCTGTATTGAGATTACATTTTTTTGAAACTCCACAGGGTTTCCTATACCGTATAAACAGGAAACTGAAGCCACTACAATAACGTCTCTTCTTCCGGATAATAGAGACGAAGTAGCGCTTAGTCGCAATTTCTCTATGTCCTCATTTATCGAAAGATCTTTTTCAATATATAATCCTGAGGTAGGAATATAAGCTTCAGGCTGATAGTAATCATAATAGGAGACAAAATATTCAACGGCATTTTCAGGAAAAAACTGTTTGAATTCAGAATATAGTTGGGCCGCTAATGTTTTATTATGGGCCAAAACCAGTGTTGGCCGTTGAACTTCTTCAATTACATTGGCCACAGTAAACGTTTTACCAGATCCGGTAACTCCTAATAATGTTTGATAACGTTCACCAGATTCTATTCCTTCTGTCAGCTGTTTAATTGCTTGAGGTTGGTCTCCTGTTGGATCAAATTCCGATACTACCTTAAATTTCATTTAGCAAAGTTACAAAAGGGTAATTATTATTCTTAGAAGGATATTTGTTATCTGTGTTTTACCTTTTTAAGGCAAAAAATCCATGGATTTCGTTATTTAGGTTATCTCTTGCCTTAAACCAGTAACTAGAGGCGGGTAGTGCCTGTCCATTAAATGTGCCATCCCATCCCTTTGAAGTAGGCATAATCTGGGCTAATAACATCCCGTACCTATCAAAAACCTGAATATAGGAAAGTTGAATTTCATCGCTTTCGCGAGGGGAAATATATTGCCAAAAGTCGTTTATGCCATCCCCATTGGGAGTAAAAAATTTTGGAAAATCATCGGGGGTCAATTCTCTTTCAATGGTCCGCTGTGCAATTCCGCATCCATTCTTGTCATTAACATAAATAGTATGGGTGCCTTCAGTAAGCCGGTTAAAGATGGATCTATCCTGATAAGGACCCTCTATATTGTCTAGTCCATACTCATAATTCCCAAGTCCGCTGACCTCAATCTGAATTTGTCTTCCATCTACTTCCTGAGAGCTACTAATTGAAGTAATCTGGGCTATTTCAGATAATACTACATTAAAATCTTTTGATATACCGCACTCAAATGTTTCCCCTCCCTGAAGAACGAAATTATATGCCTCATAACGATAAGGCCCTACTTCAGAAAGTAAAACTTCTGAGGTTGAAGAAAGTAAAGACTCAGTGCCGTCTTCATTAATTTTGAACCATCTAATACCTTCCGCTTCATCATCTGTACTAATCAGGGTCGGGATATCATTCTTACACAGCCCAATCTGACTTGGAAAATTGCTTTCTGGTTTTCTTGGGACAATTTCGCCACTTACTGCATCAAAATAGGCATTACAATCAACAACAGCATTCCCTGTTGTAAAACTTTCTTCTGTGCAAGATCCGGCATCCCCGTTTTCATTATATGGGGTAATTGTTACAAAGACAGGACTATCCTGTGGAAAATCACCCAAAGGATTAAAGGTTAATACATTCCCTACATCCAAATTATTCAGTAAATCGGTAGCTCCTGCCGAAGTGCCAACCGATAATCTATAGCCTGTAGCAGTCGCAGCATAGGCCCATTGGATTTCGGTCTTAACGGATACATTACCTCCGTTATTTACTGGTTCAACTAATGAGGTACAGGGTGGTGGTGTGGTTACTTCTTCCGTAGTAAATGATTCGCTTGTACAAATGATAAGTGGTTCATTAAATAAAAACAAGCTTATAGTTACATAAATTGTCGTGCTTTCAGGGAGACCTAATTCAGGAGTATAGCTATTTGTAAGACCCGCTGAACGTCTGTTCAGAATGTCCACGCCCCCAGGTGTGGTCCCAAGGGATACCAAATATCCCACTATACCGGGAACAGGTGGCCATGTTATAGTCGCATTTACTGGTACTGCCAAAGAACCATTAGAAGGACTGGTTATAGTGGGGCAAGTCTGTCCTATCACCAGTGCTACATGAAATATGAATAGTATGCTTAGTGCTAACTTTTTCATTTGATAAAAACCATCAATCGGAACATTTTTCATAGCTATTATCTTTTTAATGCAAAATGTCCTTGTATTTGACCACTACTCTCCGAAATTGCCCTAAACCAATAATCATTCGAAGGTAGGGGTCTCCCATTAAAACTTCCATCCCAACCATTAGAGCTTGGTTCTATTTGAGCCAAAAGCGTTCCATATCTATCAAATATATGTATTACTTCTATGCTTATTTCACCTGTTAAAGGGGTTGGAATAAACTGCCAAAAGTCATTTACTCCATCGCCATTTGGAGTAAAGAATTTGGGAAACCCTTCCAGGGTTAAATCCTGTTCTATGCTTTCTTGTGCTATTCCGCAGCCGTTTTTATCTCTAACGTATACGGTATATGAACCAGCAGGGATATTGTTAAAAACATTACTGTCCTGATAAGGACCATTTATGTCATTTAATGAATACTCGTAGTCGCCAATTCCACTTACTTCCACCGTAATTCTAATTCCTGTTTCTAGGGTTGCTATTAATACGGAATTAATAGTTGCCAATTCCGATGATATCACGTTAAAAATTTGGGATGAAGGACATTCTACAATACCACTGGCTTGCACTACTGTATTATATGCTTCATAGCGGTGCTCACCTGTTTCCGTAAGGGTTGCATTAGATGTACTTGAGATCAGGGTTTCATTCCCAAATTGATCTATCTGAAACCACCTGAATCCTTCAGCTGTATCTGATGAACTTACTAAAAAAGGAAGTTCATCCTGACAAATAGAAATAGTGTCGGGAAAAGATATTTCCGGATTTATAATGATAAGTTCCCCTGTAACTGAATCAAAATAGGGACCGCACCCAATAATAGTGGAGAAAGACTCCTGGGTACAACCTATGGCATTTCCAGCCGCATTAAAAGGAATAATGGTTACAAAAAAAGTCAGGTTTGGTTCAAAGTCTATAACAAAGGTAGAATTCGTGAAGAAAACAACGTTGTCCAGTACTTCTGATGTAAAGGGCGAACTTCCTATTGTCACTTTGTATGCATCGGCTCCTGCCACTGCTGTCCATTCTATCAAAGGGGTAAGTGGTACATTTATTTCCCCGTTTAAAGGGTTAACAAGGCTTGTACATCCTGGAAGGCTTGCCACAGCCCCGGTAGTAAAACTTTGTTCCTGACAAGGTGAAAGATCCCCATTTTCATTAAAAGGCGTAATTAGAACAAATATCTGTGTACTTGCTGGCAAGTCCAGAATTGGATTATATGACAGGACATTACCTACGTCCTGATCATTTACAATATTACCCGCACCAGAGACCGTACTCATAGAAATTCGATAGCCGGTAGCAGTAGGTGAATAATCCCATGAAATATTTGCGGCAATATTCACATTTATAGCCCCATTAACAGGATTTGACATTATGGTACATGCGGGAGGATTAATTACATCCTCAGTCCGAAAAGTTGAGCTTGGGCATACCACATCGGGAATCGCCGGGTCAAAAAAGAAAAGCCTTATGGTGACATATATCAGAGTATTTTCTGGGAAACCTAAAGGAAGTGTATAAGAAAGGGAATTTCCCAGATTTTCTTGATTAACTATATCCACACCCCCCGGTGTGGTGCCAATAGATATGACATACCCTGGCACACCTACTACAGCGTCCCAGGTAATGGTTGCGTTAACAGGCACGTTCACAGATCCATTGGTAGGAAATGTCAATACTGGAGAATTACATACCTGTGCTGATAAATAAAATGACCAGCATAGAAATATAAAAAAGACTGTATGTTTCTTACCTATTTCCAATTTGTATTTTCTATATCCAAGTTCAAAACAATTTTTTTAGTATTCACTTTTATCTTTTTAATGTGAAATGGCCTTTAATTTCCCTACCATCTTGCAATTTTAGATTAAACCAATAATCGGAGGCAGGCAGTATGTTAGAACTTGATGTGCCGTTCCAACCTTGTTCTTCGGGATTGATTTGTGTAACAAATTTTCCATAACGATCAAAAATAGCGATCGAGGTATCAGGTTGAGATTGTTCATTTATTCCTGTAATTTGCCAGTAATCATTTACTCCATCCCCGTTTGGAGTAAAAAATTTGGGATAGCCCATAACAGATATATCTTTTGCTACTTCTCCACAGCCATTAGTGTCCCTCACTGTCAGGGTTAAAAAACCTGGCTCAATATTGTAAAAAACATTCTCTGCTTGGTAAGCAATCCCATCAAGTGAATATTCATAAATACCTTCTCCAGTCACCTCAATCTCCACGGAATTATTATTTGAAAAATCAGTAATATTGATATTCTGAATTATTGGCCTACCCGAAGAAATTACAGTGAATTTTGCGCTATTTTCACAGCTTATTTCCGCTACTCCAATCTCATATATAAAAGTTGTTTCAAGTATATAATCCCCTACCGCTGTTATACTGACCTCTGGCTTTTCAGATATAAGCTCTTCTCTGCTGTTTATTTGCTGTGACCATCGGTAAGAACTAAAACCTTCAGGGCCATTTATAAAAAGCTCCTCACCCTCACATATTGTATAATTCTCTGCTAAGAATAGTTTGGGAGATTCAGTAACCACTAATTCTATAGCATCCACGCCCAAACACTGTCCGGAGCTTTCACGCAGGGCATAGATGGTCGACGTTTCGGAAATATAAAGATTGTCTACTTCATTTTCTTCTAAAGCCACATCCTCAAGCGTTTCATAAAATCTAATTTCTTCATTTGTATATTTTTCCGCGATAGTTTCAAGGTCAAAGCTGCTTAATAGAATATCATCTTCCGAAATTTCGTCGCAGCTGTAAAACGGACCAAATGGACTTACCTCAACACTAACCGGGTATATTTCAAGCAGTAGTTCCCCTAAATATGTGCAATCCAAAATATTTACAGCTTTGTAATACAACCTTTGGTTAAATGCGGAAGTGTTATAATAAGCTGTAGTATTGGGAATTCTGATGTCATTATCCCTGTTGGAGATACTTTCATAAAAATAAAAAAGTATATCCGGATCATTATTGATTTTTTCTAAATTAATAGCAGCTATACCATCGGTTGAATTGGTAACATCAAGATCACATTTTGTAAGAGTAAGTATCGGGTCTGGAACGGGAATTATTTTCACAAGAGCCTCACCAAGAATAGGACATTCAGAAGGATCAGAAGGTATAATATCCAAACTGTAGCGCCCGGAATCATCAATATCTGCATTTGTTATTTCCAAATAATAATCTGTAGGGACAGCAATTGGTACTCCATTTTTTAACCAGTAATAAGTTGCCCCTGGAATTTCTTCGGCTTCCAGTCTAAAAGTTTCCCCTGTACATATTGTTAGAGTACTGCTTCTCGTTCCATCATCGTTTAGAACCAATTGTATTTTACCAAAAAACGACTGAATAAACGGGGGTAATCCCTGGGTAGCGTTCCTTTCCAAAAACACGGCATTGTGTTCATAATTGGCTGCAGCTCCCTTTTCATCAGGATTATTGATTGCCCCTAAATAGGGTGTACCCTGAAAATAAGTATTGGCTATTGTTCGGTATATTTTTCCATTATTTGCTAATTGCAGTGCCCCTCGAAATATTGTTCTTGAATCTAGTATTACCTCCGAAGCAGAAATATCAGAGGCATTCAAGTCATATTGCAGTAAGTTGGATTTATGCCCTGAATCTTGAAGATTATCGTTTGAAGTGTGTACATAAAGATAATCTCCTTCCGGGGAAAACTCTACCCCATAGGAAAATTGGTTCTGTTCAGATGTGGTTATTAGTTGTTGATTAGAGAGTATTCCAGTTGATGTATCAAAATCATAAAGATAAAGCCCATCTCTTACATTTGCACTTGCTATTTTCGTGCCGTCTGAAGAAAATTTCAAGTACCCTCTGGGATCAGTAATGGCTATATTATCAAAACTTGTTTTGACAGGGTCATTTAGCACACCTGCTGAATTTATTTCGTAGGAATAATATGTATTTAATATGCCTGAACCCCCTTTGGAGGAGCCAAGTGTTAATACCCAGACTGAATTATCTGAACAATCCTTTAGTACAGCTGTTATTTTTTCTGAACTGTCTTTTAATAATTTAACATTTTTCTGAATTACGGCTCCATTGCCATTGTTCAGAGAAATATCTACTACGGTATAATTAAATCCAAAATCGGGATCAACTTCGGCAATTGATGTATCTACCGTAAATATGTAGAATTCATTTGGGTCCTCAGGTTTGGGAACAATCAGTGCGGATTGGGTGCTGGTTGGATCCCCTAACAGGCCTTCACCATTTTGCATTATTTCATTTGTCTGATCGTAAACCGTAATCCCATCAGTATAAAAAAGTAAATTACCGAAAGTATCAGAAATGGCCGCACAGCCTTCAAAGGTATTGAGTTTACCATTTTTAAGTGCCGTAACGCTGCCGTCATTATTAAATCTTAACCCTGCTTCATTTCCAAAATACCAATTGGACGCTTCGCCCTGGCCTGAGACAAAAAAGGGGCAAAGAATCAGAAAGAGCAATAATGTCCCAATCTTTTTCATAGTGTTCTTCCAAACACCACAAGATACTACAAATCCCTCTTTTTTAGTAAAGCATACGATAAATAGATAAAAATGGCAGTCCAACCAATGACTATTAGTATTTCATAGAATTGAACATGATAGTCCAGTGAAAGTTCTTCACCAATTTGATCGGCTACTGTTTGTACTGCACTCAATCTTGAAAAAGGCTCTTTTATCAGATTAAACATGGAATTTAAAGGGAAAAAAGCCATGATGGCATCAGTAGTTTCACCATCAAAAAATTTCCATCGGATCATACCCCGTACAAACCCTTCGAAAACCTGCCACAAAATTAGAAAACCTAGTGCAAATGCGGAGCGTTTTACAAGTATTCCGAGAAATAAACAGAATGAAAAGAATCCAACTAGTTTTATAAAAAAAGCAAGTAGGAATTCCATATCAGAAAAAATGATGGAGATTTCATTATAATCCGAATAGATAAGCCCGAGTATCATCGACACCACAAATACAAATACTGTGGAAATTAGCGCAAATGAAATGACAGTAAGGAATTTAGAAAGAATGAATTCCTTTTTGGAAAGCCCATCAATTAAGTTCTGTTTTATTGTTTTATTGCTGTATTCATTTGCCATCATTGACACTATGACAATAGCTAAGAAAAGTTTAAAAAAAGCGGTTATGAACGTATTGAAATGCCAGATATAAGGAAAATTAAAAATCCCCTGTTCCGCTAAATGAAATTTAACCGGGCCTAAATCAAACTTTATAGCCGCGACCAATGCGATTGAAGTAAGAAGTACAAAATAAGATAGGATAAGTACCCTGCTTGCCTGATTGTTCCAAAGTTTTATAAATTCTATCTGTAATAACCTTTTCATTATTTTTTGATTGGAGATTTTAAATCGATTGATTTTCCGTAAGTGTTAGGAATTGTTCTTCCAGGCTTGCTCTTCTTTTGACCAAATGCGCGAGGACAATACCTTTTTTAAACAGGCTATTATTCAATTCGCTGGCATTCATCTCCTTATTTAGAAAGGCCGTAATAAGTCCGTTCTCCGTTTTAATTTCACCAAAATTTGGATGTTCCTCCAGAAAATTTATCAACACCTCTTTGTTATCAGTTTTAAGTTCAAAGAATCCAAAACTCGCTAACATACCGTCCACGCTACCAGAATAAAGTTTTTTACCTTTTCTTAGAATGACCACATGACTGCATACTTTCTCAACTTCGTCCAATAAATGCGACGCCAAAAGAATAGTAGTGCCCTCCGAGGCAATTTTCTTTATGATTTCGCGAATTTGATGAATTCCCTGAGGATCCAAACCGTTGGTTGGTTCATCTAAAATGAGAATTTCGGGATCATTTAACAAAGCAGAAGCAATTGCAAGACGTTGTTTCATCCCAAGTGAGTATGTCCTGAACTTACTGTCCTTCCTTTCCCATAATCCTACAAGTTCCAATTTGTCTTTTATTTTTTCTTCAGGAACTTCTTTAATTTTACAGACCAATTTTAAATTTTGAATTGCGGTCATATAAGGGTAGAAGTTAGGCCGCTCTATTATTGCGCCCACTTTTTTTAACGCCTCATGGGTTGAGATATTTCCATCAAACCAGGAAAAACTTCCGTTTGTACTATTGACCACATTTAAAACGATTCCGAGGGTAGTTGATTTTCCACTTCCGTTGGGTCCCAGAATACCATAAACGTTGCCTTTTTCAATAGAAAAAGATAAATCCTGAACTGCGGTAAGATAGCCGAATTTCTTTGTAAGATTACTTACTGTTAGAATCGTTTCCAAATTAGATGGAGTTTTTAGGTTGTGTCTAGTATACTTGACGAAGAAATCGTTATTTTGTTACAAAAGCAACAAAATTAAAATTTAACATATGTCCGGAGAGCGATTAATGTCGAAGAAGAAGCCCGCCTATCCTGTAAGCCCAAAATTGGATGCCTATTTGGACCAGTATAACAGAAAAATTGAAATACCTATTTTTTATGAAGACCTATTACGTTTTGTGGGTTCGGTTGTAGTGTACGATGATAATGGTAATGATACGCTATGGGTTAGAGTTTATTATTCTGATTCTGAAAGACTTGAGATTGATCAAGGTCTGAAACAGGTTTACTCTATTTTACATTCTGATGGCAGTGATAGGATCTTCCAATATTTGAATATTGATGCGGTGGATTATTGCACTTTTGGTAATTCCAAACCCTTCCGCATCAAAGTCAGGAATATTCTCAATGATAACTTTTTGTATTTCTATATCAAGAAAACAGATGCTTCCCGTGTTTACGGTTTGGAATTGGAGCATATGTTATCGCCTTATAACTTAAATTTTCTGGTACATAAGGATACCCTTATAGAGGAGCACATTGCTGGTATTCCCGGGGATGTATTTATTAAAGATATGTTACCTAATTGTACAGAATCTGAAAAGGCTCAGCTTGCAAAGGAGTTTGTAAAATTTAATGAGCGCTGTATGATCAGGCTATTGGGAGATATGAGATCTTATAATTATGTAATTGTTCCCATGCATGATTTTGACCATGTAATTTACAAGATAAGGGCTATTGATTTTGACCAACAAAGTTTTGAAGGTAAACTCAAAGTATACCGCCCACAGTTTTTTAAGGAGAACTACATAATGGTTCAAATGGTTCAAAACAAACTTCAACGTGATTCTGTTGATCAATATAAGATTGAAGAGCGCTCTATTGTAGCTAAGAGGATAATCAGTTCCGGAGATAGAATTAACCGATTGGTAAATATTTGTAAAGCTGATAACATATCGCTGCCGGAAAACATTGAAGCACTAAGCAAGCAGATTTATGAAATTACGTTAGATGTTAACTTTAAGAAATGCAAAACTATGGGACAATTATTGGACCTTGCTCTCGATTTTGTAAAGCGTAATTACCAGGATGTGAGTATGAAACAAATAATTGAGAAAAAGATCAAAATCCCATAAAACTTATGTTTTCTGTTCCTTATTAAAATATATAAGGTAGTAATACATTTGTCGTTCCTCATCCCATCCCTTTTCCACAAATTTTTCTGCTGATTCAGGATTAATAAAATCCATTTTAATCTGAATATTGGTATCCAGCTGAATTATATTTTTTATTTTTTTACGGGTATCGGACACAGCCTTATTCGCAATATCAAAACTGGAAACATCTTCAATACTGTATTTTGGCCCTTTCTCGTTTTTATAGTGCCTAAATTCGGGAATCAAATCCGGATTCTCCATTACCTCATTCAGGAAATTACTTTCTTCGAAAGCATCATTTTTTGCAAAATGATTAACAGCCCTGTTCATGAACATAACTTCCTGTTTTTTGTCTTCCGCAGGCAGTACGACATCTTTCGCAAAGTTTTGACAAAATTTCAGATAGTTTTTGGTGTAAAAATTATCGTCTGCCAGGTCAACTACTCCAAGAAAACTCTCTAACCAATATTTCGTATCATACCTATTGCTATCAATAGATAATACCTTATAACCCTCAGATTTATTTACATTAAATATTAGGCAACCTTTATCCAGTTTATTGATATTGATTCCTTGTTGAACAATTAAATCAATATTGGTTCCATTTTCGGAGAACTGTAAAAAATCCTGTTTAATTTCGCTTTTAAAGATCCCGATCGCATCCGTTTTCTCATTATCTAGGAGTATATCGGTCAGATACGAAATATATATCTCACCACTTTTTATATGAGGATGATTGGATTGTTCATATAAATATTTAGTTAGATTTAGAGATATCTCATGAGACCGCTCCGGCTTTTCAAAAATTTCCGAAACAAGCTTATACACTTCATTAAATTCCATATCAATCTCATGCGTAAGACGATAATAATTTTCCTCTTTTTCTCGAAAGGGCTTAAAGAAGTATTCCTTTAATAAACTATTAGTTTCGTCATCCGGGATAAAAGGTTCTTTAGAGAGAAATATTGGTTCTGCTTTACTTTTATTTCCTATACGGTGGAGTGATACGCCTTCAATTTGGGCGGCATAGAGATTGATCATAGTACTTTTTGGGGATTAGTGTTTTAGTTTGTTCAATATTTATTGTCGAGTAGAGATTAGGCAGCGATGTAGTAAGCATCTGCTTTTTTTATTTAAGTCAAAGTATATTAATTCCAATTTTCATCAAAATCCATATCATCATAGTTTTCCAGAGGTTCATCAAAATCAAAGGATGGATCCGATTCAAATTTCTTTTCCGGAGGAGCTTCAGGCAATTCACCAAAGCTGAATAAAACATTGGGATAGGCCCTTCCATCATCTTTTTCCACTACATCAGCCAATTCAACAAAAAATGTCCACATACTTAAAAAATCATATACATAAATGAGCTTAGGAGTTTCCTCGGTCAGAATATCCTCCAATGAAATCTCATTCATTAATCGAACATTGGAACCATTTTCACTAGTGTCAAAAAGAGGAATTTCTTCATCCTGGTTCCACAGCTCATCGCAGGTGTAAAAAGAGGCCATCTCATTTCCTAAAAAACCAAATGCCTGAGTAATGGTATTGTGAAAATCTTCCAGTGTAGCCAGGTGTTCTATTTCAATATCCCTAAAGATGTCTTCTTGAGTATCAAGGATTATCCTGATTTTATAGATCATTAACTCTAATTTAAGCGTGGGGGCAAAGTTACAAAGTTTTCTGACTTATTTTTCCTTTTGTGGCTTCCAAAACTAAATAGAATTGTATCCCAAATAGAAATGCTGCCAATATCAAATGGAGTGGTTGACTTGCAAAAGGGAAATCGAAATAATACATTACAATCCCTGTAATTGCTTCAAGTAAAAGAAGACCTAAAACCCATTTTATTTTTGAATACCCCAGCCTCTTTTGAGATATGGAATATGCTAAGTAGAGATTAATTAATACTACCAAAATTGAAAAAGAGCGATGGATATAAAATTGTATTGAAGGATTAACTAGCCAAATATCTTTAGCATTTTCTCCAAATAAATCTATTTGATGGTCTACGAACTGCCTTACTTGTGTTCCCAAAATAATTTGTATTAGGGTAAGACCTAATGCGATCCATATGGTTAATGTTACAGTTTTATCATATTTCCCATTTTGAGAAATGGAATCTGTTTTATAAATGAGATAGACCAGTAATGCCACTATGAAAAGTGCCATAACCATATGCATCGTTATTTTTGCAGGTTCAAGAACAGAATAAACAACAGTTGCCCCCAACCATGCCTGAAAGCCCATACCAAATACAATAAGCCAGGAAATCAAAGTAATTTTTTTATCCTTTCGCCAATATGAAGTCGATGCCAGGGCTAAAAAAAGTGTTGCCATTCCAGCAAGGGCACCAAAAAGGCGATTTATAAATTCGATCCATGTATGAAAGGCATTAAAAACGGCATAGTCATGTCTTTGATACGGCTCCCAATTAACTTCATCGTAATTACTCCCCGTTGTGAAATCTGCTTTAGCCACCCATAGGGATTCTTCTAAAATTATAACCTGCCCTTCATTATAAGCAAATTCGGGTTGCCATTGTAACTCAGAAATATCTGTGGGGGGTATATAATAGCCAAAACATTTTGGCCAATCTGGACAACCCATTCCGCTTCCTGTCATGCGTACCACGGCTCCTGCTATTATTACCAAATAAACCAGTACCAATGAAATTTTGGCAATTTTTCTAAAATTCTTATGCATAGGAGCTTAAAATTCAGAGCAAAATTACTAATCTTTTATTCAAATACTTGCATATTTCTTTTTATGAGAAATAATAAATATTAATAATTAAACTCGTTTAATTAAAACAAAAGTTCTCATTTACGCTTTAAACAACTTTTCCAAAAATTTGTCCTGATTACATTTCATTAAGACCCAATTCTGCACCTTTTTTGATCATAAATTTATAAGCCGGATCATATTCATTTAGAATCTCACCTTCAAGAATTGCCTCTTTTATTGCGTCTTTGATGATGCCAATTTCTTTAGAGGGCTTAAGATTAAAAGCTTTCATAATTTCCTCACCACTTATTGGGGGTTGAAAATTTCTTAAATGATCACGTTCTTCTACTTCAATGATTTTTTGTCTTACAAACTTAAAATTGTTTTTATACTTTTTCTGCTTATAAGAATTTTTTGTAGTAATATCCGCCTCACAAAGGGTCATAAGATCGTCTACATGCTCACCGGCATCAAATACCAATCGTCTTACTGCTGCATCCGTTACGTTATCTTGTGAAAGAATTATAGGTCTTGAACTCATTCGTACCATTTTCTGGACAAATTTCATTTTGTCGTTTAATGGCATATGCAATCTCTTAAATAATTTAAAGACCATTTTGGAGCCCACAAATTCATGTGCGTGAAAGGTCCAACCTATCTTATTATCAAACCTTTTGGTGGGGGCCTTGCCTATATCGTGTAATAGCGCTGCCCATCGTAACCATAAATTCTCGGTAGTCTTAGCAATATTATCAACAACTTCAAGAGTATGCCAAAAATTATCTTTATGTCGTTGGCCCTCAATTTCTTCAATACCTTCCAAAGCAGTTAATTCTGGCAGCAAAAAGGGTAATAATTCAGTATTATGTAAAAGTTTTAGACCAATTGATGGCTGATCACATGCTAAAATTTTATTTAATTCATCAACAATTCGTTCCTGAGAAATTATTTTTATTCGTTCCTTATTTTCTATAATAGCTTGAAGCGATTTTAATTCGATGTCAAAACCCAGTTGAGTAGCAAAACGAATAGCTCTCAACATTCTCAAAGGATCATCAGAATAGGTTATGGAAGGATCTAATGGGGTTCGGATTAATTTATTTTTCAGGTCTTTAACCCCATCAAGCGGATCTAGTAGTTGGCCATAATCTGATTCATTAAGTGATATAGCCATAGTATTTATAGTAAAGTCACGTCTTTTCTGGTCATCTAAAAGCGTTCCATCTTCAACAACAGGCTTTCTACTATCTCTTGTATAACTTTCTGTTCTGGCACCCACAAATTCAATTTCCCAAAGATGATGTTTTATCATCGCGGTCCCAAAATTCTTGAAGACGGAAACTTTGGGTTTTCCCTTAAGTTTTGAGGCTACCTTTTTGGCGAGCCGAATTCCGCTACCTACGGCAACAATATCGATATCCTTAGATTTACCTCTTTCCAATATAAGATCCCTAACATATCCGCCTATAACATAACTGTCTATAGAAAGGTCCTTCGCAGAGTCTGCAATAATTGGGAAAATGGAGTCTTGTAAGCTTTTTTTGTAATTTGTCAGCGTCATAATTTAGATCACTTCTGAATTGAGTTGCCAAGGTGGGTAGAAATCCGTAATAATAAAACCAGGATTTTTTGTTGTTCTACTTGCGGATAATTTTTACAGTTCCATCATTACCCAATTTAATAATGGAAGAAGGTGATTTAATAGTTGTTTTCCGCTCCAAATTTACCACATAGTCCACACCTTTTAAAATCAAATCACTTATTTCTGAAAAATTCCCCGGTGCAGGTTCACCACCTATATTTGCAGAAGTAGAAACAATGGGTCTTTTGAAATTTTGAATTAATCGTTGACAGAACTGATCAGACGCTACTCGTATGGCGAGCGTGTTATCCTCGGCAATAAGATTCCGAGCTATCCCTTTTGGGTCATCGTATATAATAGTAACTGGTCTTTCAGATAGATCCATGATATCATAAGCCGCTTCAGGAACTTTTTCTACATATTGTTCCAGCATAAACTGATTAGATACCAGGCAGATCATTGTTTTTTTATCCGACCTTTTTTTGAGTTTGTATATTTTCTCTACTGCACTCTTATCTGTTGCATCGCAGCCAATACCCCAAACCGTATCCGTGGGATACAGTATAATTCCTCCCTCTTTTAAAATTTCTATTGCTGCCGATATTTCTTCTTTGATCATTATTGTTTAAAAAAGAATAAAGTTTTATTACAACTAAATTCAGGCCATAACTTATGGCAAAATACGTTGTTCTTGTTTTAACGATTTTCCCATGGGAAGTCCAATTAATATGCGATGGAATAATTTAAAATATTTTGGTTTTACAATAGAAACCAGACCATAGCGTAAAATAAAAAACATTCTTAGTATTTGATAATGCAAATACCCGTAATTCTTTCTAATAACATAAAACATTGACGTTTTAAGCTCAATTTTTGTTCGAATATTCCACGCAGTTTTTTGAATGCTCATTCCTTGATAATGAAGATATGAAGCAGAGGGAACAAAATATGTTTTTCTGTTTTTCTTCTTTAACCTATAACAGATATCACTCTCCTCAAAATACAAGAAAATAGTTGTATCAAATCCCCCTACGGAATCAAAATCCTTAGCCCTAAAGAACATAAAGCTACCATTTACATAATCAACTGATAATGGCGTTGTATACTGTTTTCGTCTGTTAGGCTTCGTTCTTGGAAAAACAAATTCCAACATTTTTTTACCAAAAATTTCCCTTCCTATAGAAGTGAAATGATCAAAACTAACTTCTTTTTTTTGGTGCTCATTAAAAATTTGAGGCCCGCATAATGCTGCATCCTCTGTTTTTTCCATAAAATCAAAACATATTTTTATAGGATCTTTTATAAGTAAAGTATCATTGTTTAAGAATAGGTAATAGTTGGCATTGGCAAACTGAACCCCATACATGTTACCACCGCCAAAACCCGTATTTATCCTGCTTCTGTAAAGTCTTATATCAGTGTTTTTTAGGTCAGAAATATAGTTTTTCAATACCTCATAATCTTCATTTTTGGAGGCATTGTCTACTACAATAATTTCGTAGGAAATTGTACCTGTCGTATTTTCCAAAACGCTTTGGATACACTTTTTGGAAAACTCAGAAGAATTATAATTGATAATGATTATGGCTAAATCTAAATTAGTGCTTCTCATTCAACGAATTATCTATTATGGCACTATTGCAATACTTATTTAGAAAAAGAAGTAATTGTTCCTCAAAAAAGATAGGTTTAAAATAAGCGTAGAGGGATTTTATTACTTTTTTAATTTTCTTTTTGTTCATATTTACAAACAATTCCGGGTGATAGTCATTTAGATGGATAGCAATATTCAGCTCAGATGAACTATCATGCCACGCCTCCTTAACAATAAAAGGACTAAAGAGACAAAATGTGGGCACTCCTAGTGCTTTGGCCATATTAGCAGCCCCTCCTTCATTCCCAATTAGGGCATCACACTGTGAAAGTATCAGAATAAACTCCCTTAAAGAATTTGCGTAAAAGTCAAAATTTATTAATGATTTGGAGACTTCGTTACACTGGTCATAAATGGCCCTGGCCGCATCTCTTTGATTTGGTAAATAATTAAAAAGGACCATACCGTCAGTGTTTGAACAAATTATGTCAACAACTTTGGACATATATTCAGAGGGGTAAGTTTTTAATGCACTACTCCCCAAAATACTTATCATGATCAGTTTCTGGCCAGAATTTCTTTTTAATTCTCCAACTTTGTTTTTGGTCAAAGCAATTTCTTCCTGGCTAAGATATAATTTAGGAGAGATAGAATAATCATCAAATTCAGGTGCGATAGGATTAAGTAATTGCAATCTGATTTTATTAGCAAGTGAATTGTTGTTATCTACTGTTTGACTTTCTATTACAGTTTCACTATATATCCAGGAAGTGTACCACCTATAGTGAGCAATTTTACGTTCCGATCGGGCAAAAATAGAAATCAGGTTACTTTCCAATTTCCCATAAGCATCTATAACTACATCGTAAGATTGCGTTCGGATCGATTTTAAAAATGAATAAAGTTCCTTTTTATTTTCGCTAAATTCTTGTTTAAAAACAATGATGTGGTCTATATGTGGATTATTATTCAATACCGCTAACGTATTTTCATTTGCAACATAATGCACGGTACATTCAGGGAATAAATGTTTTAAAGTACGGCAAATAAGGGTACTTGCTAATACATCCCCTATCATTTTTTGTTGAATAACAAGAAACTTCATGTTTACCGTATTCTTACAAATAACTTCAGGTGTTTTAGACCCGGTTTTATGATCTAAATGTACACAGACGGCACTATATTGAAGTTGTTTAAACTTAATCCCATAATTGCGTAAACGTTCTCCAAGTTCCCTGTCTTCAACGTTATCCAAAGGATTAAGTTTGAGAATATCATTTTTCCACCCCGAAGAATTGTACCTGTTCCAACTGTACTTTGTAGGTGTTAATGTATTCAGGACTATTGAAATAAATCCTCTTGAAGGACTCCTTGTATTTTTGAATGATTTTTTTATTCCCTTCTCTTTAAGCCAGTTGATTTTGAAGCAATTTTGTTCTTCAATATCCTTAAGCGTTAAAGTCCTCGATATATTAAAAGGCAACAAATAAGAGACTCCTGAAATAAATGTTTTGGGTGCCTTATTTATATAGTGAACCTGCACAAAATCCTCTCTGGGAATACAGTCACCTTCTGTTATAATTATGTACTCAGTATTGGATGATAAAATGGCCTTATTTAATATTTTGCTTTTCTGAAAGTCATTATCCTCTTGCCAAATATGACTTATTTCAAAAGATAACCTTGTCCTTATTTTATTAATCAATTCTTTAGTTTGGACCCCGGATCCATCGTCAGCAATGATCAATTCGAAATTCATGAAAGTCTGGCAATTGAATCCCCAAAGAACCTTTTCCAACAATTCAGGTTGGTTGTAAGTACTTACTATTACACTTACCGCACTCATTTAAGATTATTTATTTTCGCCATTATTACAAATGTAGTTTTTTGCATATCATATCCAATATGCTTTCCAAATTAATGCAGGCTTTATGCACATGAAAAGGGTATTAAGTTCAATAAAACAAAGATATCTACTACGTAGCTAAAATGCGAATATGGTGTAATAAAATTAAAGGAGTTTCAATGTGGATTTGCGCTAAAATAAGTAAAACTAATAGCTCAAATGGAAAAAAATTAATGCTATTTGCCTGGTTCACAATTATCCCTTTCCGGTAATAAGCAATGAATGAAGTAAAAGAATAGAAGAGTATCCGGACTTATTCTGGAATAGCCAAATAATAAGCAAGGTCATTCGTATTCTCCAATCTCTTTAATTCT
>RCNB010000774.1_pt1 | contig 20816 bp, 16 predicted proteins | sample 2041321 | NCBI WGS metagenome assembly RCNB01 (sample SAMN09708232, study PRJNA481090) | Marine sediment metagenome, whole genome shotgun sequencing project. | reverse complement strand
TCATTATTATTTATATCTATTCTCCATTCATTATTGGAGAATGATATTTCACCTTTCCACATAAAATTTTCCCATGAATTTTCGTCCCAACTACCTTCAAAAACAACTTTTCCACCTATTGTAAAATCATACATGAAATAATTTTCATATATTTCTTCGAAATAATAATTATTCTCATCCATTTTTATATTTAACCACACCATATCCAATCAATCAAGACAAATATTCATCGCTATGACTAATAATCATCACGTAAAATTCGTAGGTTAAGAACCTGTTTCAAAAAAATGGACTAAATTTCATATAGTTGAACAGATAGATAGGGTGGTATGGTTATTGCTGATTTAATAGTAAGTAAAAAAAGTTGGCAGTACGATAGAGGGATAGAAATCATTAACCAGACTAATTAAAAAGGGTATAGGATTTCTGAGGTGTTTATATGAATATTACTAGAGCGTCAGAGACACTGGCAAGAGCAGAAGCGGATCAGGGGTTTAAACCCTGCTTTATTAAAGAAAGCGCCCCCACTTTGGGTGAAGGGCTGGGGAAAGATCTCTTTACCTCTGGGAAAACAGATAATGATGTCGTTGCAATTTACACCAGGCAGTTGAAAGGCTTGACACTTTTATCAGCCGAGGCTGAGAAACGTTTATGCAAAGAGATAAAACAAAATGAGAGGGAGATTGAAGGTTCTATAACAAAATGGTTTGATTTAATAGAGAACCAACTCAAATTGAGAAGCAACCTGGTGGTTATCAAAGAGGGTCTGCATAATAAATGTTCTATTAACTATTGTTTTTCTAATGGTGGGAGCTACAGATTGAAAGGTATATTGCTTCGGTTCGAGAAAGTCCATGCATTAAAAAAAGAATTGAAGAGGATAAAATCCGTGCTCAGTAAAAGCCGAGAAAAAATTCCCAATCTGGCGGATTGGAGAGAAACAAAAGAGAAAGGCGAGGTAGAAATCTCAAAACTTATATCTCAAATTAAACTTGATGGTAAAAAGGTGGAACGAGCACTCCATCAAGTAAAAATGGAAGTAACAGAAGAAGGAAAGAAGATAAACGGCTGGGGACAGATCCGGAAAGACCTTGAAATCATCTTGACCGATACCAATGATAATTTGCAATGTATAAGAAAGGCAAAGAATGAGTTGATTAAATCCAATCTGTTCTTGGTCATCCATATGGCAAAAAAATATAGAAACCGAGGAATGGACATTCCCGACTTAATTCAAGAAGGGAATCAGGGATTAATAAGGGCAGTTGATACGTTTGATTATCGTAGAGGCAACCGGTTCATCTCTTATGCGATTTGGTGGGTTAGACAATCCATTATAAGATCTATCCATAACCAGTCGAGAACGATGAGGGTTCCCATATATGTTTTTGATAAACAGAAACACTATCTCGATGCAGCAAAAAAGGTGTCGCAAGAAAAGGGTAGAGAACCAACCCTTAAGGAATTAGCCAGTGAGATGAAGGTTAGTATCGATCATGTCGTTGAGATAAACCATGCCTTCAAGGTTCCCCTGCAGCTGGAGGATTTTAATCTGTTTCAGAAAGAGATGAAGTGGGAAAGCTGTAATTGCGAATCCGTTTTGGGATTGATTAATCAATCTGATTTGAAGGAGAAAGTAGATTCTGTTCTGGATGATCTTTCTCCTCGCGAAAGGGAGGTTATTAAACTTCGATTTGGTATCAATGGGAAACATTGTGAGCACTCCTTGCAAGAAATTGGTCGAAAATTTAGCCTAAGCAGGGAGCGAATTAGACAGATAGAAAAGGTTGCGTTAATAAAATTGAGGAAGATGAAGCATATCCAGGAACTGAGAGGGTTCTTAGGCTGAAGACATTTTTTGTTCATCTAAAATTGCTCTAAAAAAAAACCAGGTAAAAACTGAATGGAGAAAGTTTCTTATACCCCTTTAAATGATGCACCTTCTGTAAAAGGGAAAATCTTAACCGGTGTGTTTAAAAGCGGATCAGGGAAAGCAAAAAGGTATAGAGCCCTTTCTAAATTCTTTACGGCCGGCTTTGAAGTACTCCATGTAGGGATTAATGTTAAAAACGCTTTGTTTATTCAACAGATGAAGAAGTTTTCTCCTCATGTACTTATTCTCCTCTGCCAGGGGAACATTGACGGTGTAAAGAGCTTGATTGAAGCGATAAAAGAAGAAGAGATACGATCGATGGCCCGCATCATTCTTTATGGTTCCAATATCCACGAATCCGTACGAGACGTCGTTCATGCAGATGCCTACGCAGAGAATGAACAAGATCTATTCGATATAGTCAATGAAGTTGTAACAGGCGTTTCCTGACGTGTTAATTCACAAAGAATATCAATGGGTTCATTGCGTACGGTCAAAATTTTTTGGGAAACTAAAGAATCGTAAGCGAAGCATTTCTGTGAATAACCTATCATTGCATGGCTGTCCAAAATGTCTGAAAAATTTATACTCTCCTATTGATTTCCCCCCGTTTTTTGTATATGGTTATGTGGTTTTAAAATGGGTTTGGTGTTTGTAACGGGTACATTTGCCGTTCAAAGAAAATATCCGCAGTAGTTATCGCTGCTTCAAATTCTGGCTAAAAAAACAAAAACTTAAAAAGTTATATCTGGAGGCATTATGGCAAGAATGGTAACTTTAACAATTGATGATTTGGAAGTAACCGTTCCTGAGGGAACAACCATATTAGATGCGGCAGAAAGAGTTGGGATTAAAATTCCTACCCTCTGCCATGATAAGCGATTGATTCCTTTTGGTTCCTGCCGTATTTGTGTCGTGCAGGTGAAGGGTTGGAGAGGCAAATTAATCCCGTCCTGTTTCAATCCTGTGAGGGATGGGATGGAGGTGCTGACCGCATCTCCCGAAGTGATAGAATCACGAAAAACACAGTTGCAATTGGTTTTGATCCATCACCCCCTGGAATGTCCTACCTGTGATCAGGCAGGAGCCTGTGCTCTCCAGGATTTGGTGTACGAATATGGTGTTGCTGAAAATCCCTTCCGTCAGGTGGGAGCTAAGGAAGGTCCCACCAAATTCAAGGAGAAACTGTTGATTGGTTCTATGGCAGTAAAGGAGCGCGGAAGATGCATACTCTGTGGCAGTTGTGTCAGAATATGTGAGGAGATTCAGGGGGTTAAAGAAATAGACTTCATTGGTCGAGGTTTCATGACTAAAATCGGCACTGATTTTGATCGCGATCTTGATTGCGAGTTTTGCGGTCAGTGCGTGGCTATATGTCCAGTAGGGGCATTAACTACTACCCTGATTAAACATAAGGCCAGACATTGGGAATTAAAAAAGACTACGTCTGTGTGTGCTTATTGCGGTTGCGGATGCTCGATCCTTTTAGGCGTTAAGGATAATCAGCTGAGGACGATTGTCTCTGACTATGAGATTGGTGCCAATGAAGGAAATCTATGTGTGAAAGGCAGATATGGTTGGGAATATATCCATAGTGAAGAGAGATTAAAGGCTCCTTTAGTCAGAAAAGGTGGAAAACTGGTTGAGTGTACCTGGGACATCGCGCTTCAAGAAATTACAAAAGCATTTAAACAGATAAAGAAGAATCATGGTCCTGATGCACTGGCAGCCATCGGTTCCAGCCGCCTCACCAATGAAGAAGGTTTCCTGTTGCAAAAGTTTATGAGAGCTGCCATTGGAACGAACAATATCGATACCTCTGGAAGATACAGTTATGAAGGATTGACCAAAGGGTTAAAAGAGTCTCTGGGATATCCAGCAATGACAAATTCCACCAAAGAAATTAGAAATGCTGACGTGATCCTTGCCTTAAGGAGTGATCTGCGAGATACGCATCCGATGGTTAAGATTGAGGTAATCATGGCTCTCAACCGCAACAGGGCCAAACTGATTACCGCTAATTCTTATACGACCATGCTTGACGAAAAAGCTCGTCTCTCTCTTATCTATCAACCGGGAACGGAAGTGGCATTGGTAAATGGGATCATTCATGTCATACTGAACGAAGGGCTGGAGGATAAAGATTTCATCTCATCTCAAACGGAGGGATTTGAAGAACTGAAGAAAAATAGTGCTCGCTACGATCCCGCCACGGTTGAAAAGATAACGGGCGTTAGTAAAGACTTGATCATTTCCACAGCAAGAATGTATGCCCAGGGTAAAAAGTCTACCATACTTATATCCTCAGGCCTTTGTTTAAGGAGCGATGAGGTGAAACTGGCTCAAGCAGCAGCTAATTTAGCTCTTATTACAGGGAATGTGGGTAAAGAATCAACAGGGGTAAACATTTTATTGGAGAAAAACAATTCCCAGGGAGTGATCGATATGGGTCTCACTCCTGAATATCTTCCAGGTTATCAGAATGTGACCGATCAGAGTGCAAGGAAAAAATTTGAATTAGCCTGGGGGGTGAGGCTCCCATCAGAACCTGGTCTCAATGCTCTGGAAATCCTGGATAAAGCAGAGAAAGGAGAAGTAAGAGCCCTTTATGTTGTGGGGGAAAACCCTCTGGTAACATACCCGGATCGCAACAAAACCCTTAAAGCATTGGAGAAATTGGACTTTTTGATCGTTCAGGATCTTTTCCTTTCTGAAACAGCCAGGCAAGCTCATGTAGTATTGCCAGCAGTGAGCTTTGCTGAAAAAGAGGGTACCTTCACCAGCATTGAGAGGAGGGTGCAAAGGTTGCGCAAGGCTCTTGATTCTCAGGGCAAAGCACGAAGCGATTTTGATATCATTCTCAGTTTATCCCATCAGATGGACTATGAAATGCATTACACGTCACCAATCCAGGTGGTTCAAGAGATCAATAGCTTGGTGCCCATTTATGCGGGTATTACGTATGAACGGCTTGATGGTCAAGGTTTGCAGTGGCCATGTGTTTCAGCAGAAGACCCGGGTAGCGGACTACTCTATGAAGACGGATTCCCTATGGGAAAAGCAAAATTGCTACCCGTGGAGTATAACCCTTTAGGAAACGGTAAGGAAAACGAGTTCCCCATGGTTCTCGTTACAGTCCAGTCCCTTTTCCATTCCGGTTCTTTCTCGCTAAGAGCGCCGGGGTTGAATGAGATCTGCCCGGAAGGATTTGCTGAATTAAATGAACAAGACGCGTTGCGTTTGAAAATCGCATCTGGTGATACAATTACCATCAAATCTCCCAAGGGGGAAATCAAAGTGAAATCAAAAGTAACCGGTAGAACACCTCTGGGGAGAGTACTCATTCCTTATCATTTTGATAAACTGATGGTTAACCTTCTCACGAATAGGAATCAACAGTTGGCCAGAATCCGAGTGGAAAAGACATAAAGGAACGTTAGTGGGAGAGAAGACCCAATCCGTTATACGAAACTTAAAAAGGAAGGATTCTTGAAACTCCATTTAACCCTTCGAAGGAAAATAGTTTTTTTCTTTCTCATTGTCGTTGTTGTTGGGGGTTCTGTCGCTTTAACCCTGGGAATAGTTTTATACGGGAAAACCGTTTTGGAGCGTGCACAGAATCAGGTTAAGATGGACATTAACTCTGCACGGGTAGTCTATGATCAAAAAATTGATAACATTCAATTTCTTTTACAACTAACCGCAAGAAGAGAGGTTATTGCAAAAGATCTAAAACAGCGAAATACCCCGCTGTTAAAACAAATGCTTGAGGAGATAAGGCTCGATAACAACCTTGACTTCCTGAGCCTTACGGATGAAAGAGGAATCGTGCTGGTTAGAAGCAGGTATCCTTATAGAGTTGGGGATGACCAGTCCAATGATGAAATGGTAAGCAAAGCTTTAAGCGGGGAACTGATAGCTGGTACCCAAATCCTTTCTCAGGAAGAGTTGAGCGAGGAAGGAGATGGATTAGCTGAACAGGCTTTCATGCTCTTTGTACCGACTCGCATGGCGATACCACGAGCACGAGATCGTGAAACATCAGGTGTGGTTATTGAAGCAGCTATACCTGTGATTGACAAAAATGATGATTTGCTTGGAGTAATCTATGGGGGGATACTGCTCAACAGGAACTATGAGATCGTCGATCGGATAAAGGACACCGTCTATAGAGGTGAGAGCTATAAGGGGAAAGATGTAGGCACGGCAACCATCTTTCAATGGGATGTTAGGATTTCAACAAATGTTAAAAATTCAAATGGATTAAGAGCAATTGGAACCAGGGTGTCCCGTGATGTGTACGAAAAGGTCTTAGAAAATGGACAACCCTATGTTGGAAATGCATACGTGGTGAATGCAGAATATATCGCTGCCTATGAGCCGATCAGGGATGTTTTGGGACAGATTATTGGTATCCTCTATGTGGGAATCCTCGAACAACCATTCATTGATATGCGTAATCAGGTCATATACCTGTTTTTCAGCATTGCCCTGGTAGGAGTGCTGGTCGCTTTAATCATCGGCTACTTCTTAGCGAGAAGCATGAGTAAGCCGATTGAGAGACTTGTTTATGCCACCCAGGAGATATCACAGGGGAAATTTCCTATAAGTTTGGGTATCTATCCAGACGATGAAATTGGGCGATTAGCTGATTCGTTTAGCCAGATGTCGCAGAGTCTTCAAAAAACCATGGGTGATCTCAAAGAACTAAACAAGAGGTATATGGGTCTTTTGGGTTTTACCACCCACGAGCTTAAGCAACCCCTGGGTGTACTTAAAGGTTATCTTATTATGCTTCAGGGTGAAACTTTGGGGAAGCTCAGTACAGATCTCCAGAGAGAAGCCCTCCTGGAAATGAGAAGCAGTGTTAATACGCTTAACGATATGATACAGAAATACCTTCAACTCTCTAAAATAGAGGCTGGGCAGTTGGTAGTAGAAAAGAAGCTGATCAACATTTTTAAGGAAGCTATAAATCCCGTGCTGGAAGGTGAGGCCCCCCAGCTTTCCATTAAACAGATGCAGGTGGTGATTGAGGAAAGAGGGGAGTTGGAAAAACTGGAGATCACGGCCGATCCCATATTGATGAGAATCGTGTTTAGTAACCTGATTACAAATGCCATCAAGTATGGAAAAACAGGGGGGATAATCAACCTGGGTTTTCAAGAGCAGGATGATACCAGGCGTTTTCACGTTAAAAATGAAGGGTCGGGAATCCCTAAGGATAAACTTGAGATCATATTTGATAAATTTGTTCGAATCGATATTGAGGAACTGGGCAAGCAGATGGGGACAGGACTCGGTCTTTATAATACCAAAGAGATTATTGAAAAACATGGTGGTAAGATTTGGGCGGAGTCTGAAGAAGGAAAGTGGGCTGATTTTATTTTTGTGCTTCCCAAAGATGCTTGTTGAGCGAATAAGGCTGAATTGCCGTTGTATCCTCTTAGAGGGTGATGTTTTTTTCATTGGGACATTTGTATTTTGGTTATTGTTTCGTATTTCGTTCTTCGAGTTTCGAATTTTTGACCGAAATACTTGGGTTTTCGGTCAAGCACTAGTTATGTATTAACATAATAACCATTAAGTGAAAAAGGGGTTTTAAAGATGGAAAATGTACACTACGATGAAAAAGCTGACAGGTATGTTGTGGAATTAGTAAAAGAAGACTATGAGCATCTGGATGAAATCATTGGTCGATATAGTGATAAACCAGGCTACCTCATACCCGCCCTTAAAGATGCCCAGGGAATATTCGGTTTTCTGCCTTTGGATGTACAAAATTATTTGGCTAAAGGACTCAGAATATCTCCCAGCCATATTTATGGAGTGGTTACCTTTTATGCCTTTTTTACAACTGTCCCAAGGGGCCAGCATGTAATAAGGTGTTGTATGGGAACGGCGTGTTACGTGAAGGGAGCAGCAGACATCACAAAGAAGGTAGAAGATACATTAGCCATTAAAGTGGATGAAACAACAGAAGATCTTAAATTTTCCCTGGAGGTCGTGCGGTGCGTGGGGGCTTGTGGTTTGGCACCTGTTATATTTATTGATGATGACGTACATGGGATGCTGGAACCCAAGAAGATTGAAAACATTTTGGCACAGTATTGAGGATTAAAAATCTGGTCTTTATGGAATTGAACGGTAAGGAGGATTGAATGAAAAGGTCTCGGTCACAAATTATGTTATGCTTCGGCACGGGCTGTATTGCCAGTGGTTCAGGAGAGGTCAAAAAAGCCTTGGAAGAAGAATTGGCTAATCGCAGTCTCGAGGAAGAAATCGAAGTTGTTACAACGGGATGCAACGGCTTCTGTGCCCTGGGTCCTGTGATGGTCGTTTATCCTGAAGGCATATTCTACGTGCAGGTCAAGCCAGAAGATGTTCCCCACCTGGTTGAGGAGCATTTTTTGAAAGGCAGACCGGTAGAAAAACTTATGTACAAGGAGCCAGAGAAAAAGACCCATGTTCCCTTAATGAGGGATATCGGTTTCTTTAAGCACCAAAGAATTATTGCCTTGAGAAATCGTGGGCTAATCGATCCTGAAAGGATTAATGAATACATCGCGCGGGACGGCTATCTTGCTTTATCCAAAGCACTAAATTCAATGAGTCCGGAGGAGGTTATCCAGGAGATTAAAAAATCGGGCTTAAGAGGAAGGGGGGGAGGTGGTTTCCCTACGGGAAGGAAATGGGAAGAGGTGAGGAAATACGATCGCTTTCCTAAATATACTATCTGCAATGGTGATGAAGGTGACCCGGGAGCCTTTATGGATAGATCCATATTAGAAGCCGATCCCCATTCTGTTTTAGAGGGGATGGCAATCTCAGCCTATGCCATGGGAGCGCAACAGGGATTTATCTACGTAAGAGCAGAGTACCCACTCGCTATTAAACGATTGGAAATCGCACTATCCCAGGCTCGAGAAAATGGCCTTTTAGGAAAAGATATCCTCTATTGCGGTTTTGATTTTGACATTGAAATTTACCCCGGTGCGGGGGCATTTGTCTGTGGAGAATCAACGGCTTTGATGTATTCTCTGGAAGGGCGTCGTGGGATGCCGCGGATTAAACCACCGCGCTCTGCAGAATCTGGCTTGTGGGGCCAACCCACCAATCTCAACAATGTCGAGACCTTTGCCAATGTTCCCCCTATTCTTCTAAGAGGGGCAGACTGGTTCGCACAAATTGGAACTGAAGGGAGTAAAGGCACGAAGGTATTTGCCCTCACAGGAGCCATTAATAATGTCGGTTTGGTTGAGGTCCCTATGGGAACATCTCTGCGCACTCTGGTCTTTGATATAGGAGGAGGAATTCCTAATAAACGCAAATTCAAATCTGCCCAGATGGGAGGACCATCGGGTGGTTGTGTCCCCACCGAGCTTCTGGATACAGAAATAGATTTTGATTCGCTCAGCCAGGCTGGTGCCATGATGGGTTCGGGTGGGGTGGTAATTATGGATGAGCGAACCTGTATGGTAGATACAGCAAGGTTCTTTACAGATTTTTCTGTGGGTGAGTCGTGTGGAAAGTGTGTTCCCTGCAGGGAAGGTCTTAAAGTGATGCTTGACAAATTGATGGAAATCGTAGATGGTTTGGGGAAGGAAGGGGATATCGAGTTTCTCCAAAAGCTCGGCAGACACATCCAGAACACCTCTCACTGTGGATTAGGGCAGACTGCGGCCAATCCGGTTCTTTCAACCATCAGGTATTTTCGGGATGAATACGAGGCCCATATTAGAGAAAAGAAATGCCCGGCCTTAGTCTGTACCAAACTGATTAAGTTTGAGGTTGATGAAGAAAAGTGTAAAATGTGTGGACTCTGTTTCAAGGCCTGTCCAGCGGGAGCTATTATCTGGGAGAAAAAGCAGCCAGCCAAGATAGATCAGACCAAATGTACCAAGTGCAAGAGTTGTATTCAGGCCTGCAAATTCTGGGCTATTCAATAAACTGGGGAAGGGAAGCATGCCGCAGCATTTTAGTAATATGACCGTAAAGTTTTATAACCTGTCTCTTAGAACGAAATTGGCCTTCAGTTTTATTTTGGTCGTGGTCGCTGTTGGGCTGGCTTCTTCTTTGATTGGCATCCGGCTGGTAGCAACCGATTTAGTAAAAAGGGCACAGCTAAAGGTACAGATTGATCTCAACTCGGCCTGGATGGTGTATAATGAAAGATTGAAAGATGTCGAATCAGTCGTGCATTTAACGTCAGAAAGATTTATTCTCAAAGAAGGAATTCCTTCAGGTAACTGGGATGAACTCAAAAGAGAGCTCGAGAGGGTCAGGCTGGATAATAATCTGGACATTCTAACGCTGACCGATAAGAAGGGGAAGGTACTGGTTAGAACAAGGAGCCCCTTTATGGTGGGGGATGATCACTCCAACGATGAAATGGTAGGAGCTGTCTTAAAAGAGAGGAAGAAAACAAAGGGAACGGAAATCATTCCTCAAAAAGAATTAAGCAAAGAGGGGAGAGAACTGCTTGATCAGGCTTTTATAGTCTTTACACCCACCCCAAAAGCCAAACCCCGAATTAAAGATCGGGAGACATCCGGTATGATGCTAAAAGCTGCTGCCCCTGTCTTTGGTGAAGGGAGGAAACTTATAGGGGTGCTCTATGGAGGACACCTTCTCAATCGGGATTACCTTATCGTTGATGAGATAAAAGATATTGTTTACAAAGGGGTAAAGTATAAGGGGAAGGATATAGGTACGGCGACTATCTTCCAATGGGATGTGAGGATATCTACCAACGTTAAAAACTCAGATGGGTTGAGGGCAATTGGAACCAGAGTGTCCAGTGATGTATACGAAAAGGTCCTGGAAAATGGACAGCCCTATATCGGTCGCTCCTTTGTGGTGAATGCAGATTATATCACGGCCTATGAACCCATAAGAAATATAAAAGATGAAGTCATAGGAATGCTCTATGTAGGAATATTAGAATCTCCCTATACGGACAGAAGGAACGAATTGGTTTTAAGTTTTTTCGCTGTTGCCATTTTGGGAATCTTCCTGGCTTTGCTGGTGGTTGTTTTTGTTACCTCACGCATTACCAGACCGTTGGATAGTCTGGTCTTTGCCACAGAGAAAATTGCTCAGGGTGATCTTGATTATGAGGTACCGGTAAAATCCGGTGATGAGCTGGGAAATGTGGCCGCAGCGTTTAATGAGATGACGAAGGTTCTGAAATCATCCAACGAGGAGATAGCGAAACGAACCAAGGATTTGGAAGAAACCAATAAAGAACTGAGAGAAACCCAGGCACAGTTAATTCAAACGGAAAAAATGTCTTCTCTGGGAAGATTGGCTGCCGGGGTTGCACACGAGATAAACAATCCGTTGACAGGGGTAATGACCTTTTCCCATCTGTTGTTAAAAAATGCCAGGGATGAGGCAACCAGAAAAGATCTGGAAATTATTGTGAGAGAAACAACGCGCTGTAAAAAGATTATAAAGGGCGTCTTGGATTTTGCACGTGAAACACCACCCCAGAGGAAGCTGTGTCAAGTCAACGATATTATCGGAAGAACCTTAGCCATTCTCGAACCCCAGTCTCTCTTCCATAATATCCAGACAGAAAGAAATCTTGATGATAAACTCCCTCAAATCTGGATTGACGAAAATCAGATGGAGCAGGTTTTTATGAATATTATCTTAAATGCTGCAGAGGCAATGAAGGGTGAGGGACGTTTTTCCATCTCCAGTTCTCTGAACAAAAGAGGAGATTTTGTGGAAGTTCGCATGGAGGATACGGGAATGGGAATCTCCAGGGAACACCTTAACAAAATCTTCGATCCCTTTTTTACCACCAAAGATCCGCAAAAGGGGACGGGTTTAGGCCTTTCTGTTAGCTATGGTATTGTTCAGAAACACAAAGGGGATATTTTAGTAGAGAGCGAAGTTGGTAAAGGAACAATTTTTATTATTAAACTGCCTGTTGAGAAAAAGGAAGATTAAAAAGGAAACCTCTCATTTAATAGTAAAATGAGGGCAATAGCAACAAAGGGAGGGTATTATTATGGGAGCAATCAAAGCCAAAATACTGGTGATCGATGATGAGCAGATTGTCCATGAGAGCTGTAACCGAATCTTAACAGAAGAGGGGTATGAAGTTAAAAATGCCTTTACAGGGCAGGAAGGTTTTAAGAAAATAGAAGAGGAACAGTTTGACCTTGTTATCACCGATCTTAAAATGCCGGGGATTAGCGGAATGGAGGCCTTGAAAAAAATCAAGAAAGATAATCCCAATATCGGTATCGTTATGGTTACGGGTTACTCGACCGCAGAGACGGCGGTAGAGGCGATGAAACTGGGGGCATTCGATTATCTTCCCAAACCCTTTACCCCGGATGAATTAATCTCTGTTATCAATAAGGCCGTGGAGAAGAAAAAAGTGTTACTTGAAACCAAGCACCTGGAGAGTGCTTATAGAGATGCGACGAAGGCTATCAGTTCTTCTCTCAATTTGAATGAGGTCTTAGAATTGATTGTAAAAAGTGTAGTAAACCTGCTTAAGGCGAAAGGGTGTGGTGTAAACCTGCTGAATGATACAAGGAAGAAGTTGGAAACCAGAGTTGCATTTGGGCTTAGTGAAAATTATCTTGCCAAAGGTCCCCTTGATGCAGATAAAAGTGTGACGGAATCCATTGAGGGAAAGACTGTCTTTATTGAAGATATTGCAAATGATCCTCGCGTTCAATATCCTGATGAAGCCAAAAAAGAGGGAATTGTTTCTATCCTCTCCATTCCCCTCAAAGCAAAAGAGAATGTGATTGGCGTATTGAGAGTTTATACAGGAGAGGTCCATCGATTTAACGATAAGGAGATGGATATGGTTAATAAGCTTGCCGAACAGGCAGGTATCGCCGTAGTTAATGCTAAACTATATAAGGACATAAAAGAAGATTACGAAAGTTTGAAGAAGGAACTGCCACCCCATCTGGCAGATAAACTTTCAGAAAAGTAAACATAATTCTGAATGAAAGGAGGCTTTTATGGAAAAGCAAAAAGCCAGTATTTTAGTGATCGACGATGAAACAATTATCCATGAGAGCTGTGGTCGAATATTGCGTGAAGAAGGCTATGAAGTCGAAACGGCCTTAAGCGGACAAGAGGCGTTACAGAAATTGAAGGAGAAGCGATATGACCTTGTTCTTAGTGACATTAAAATGCCAGGTATGGACGGAGTCGAAACACTGGAAAAGATGAAGAAAGAAGTTCCGGATATTACCGTGGTGATGTTTACAGGCTACACTTCAGTTGCGACCGCGCGTGACTCCATGAAGTTGGGTGCTTTTGACTATTTGCCGAAGCCCTTCACCCCTGAGGAATTATTAGACGTGGTGAATAAGGCGGTTGAAAAAGATGTGGGAGTTCAAGAGAAGCTGGAAAGAGAAGAAAGGTTTCAGGCAATGACAAAGGCAATCCATTCAACCCTGAACTTAAGGGAGGTGTTAAATTTAATAGTTACCAGTGTGGTCAAGCTTTTGAAACTGAAAGGATGCACCATAAGCCTTTTAGACAGGAAGAAAGAATATTTCAGAGTCTGTGCCTCTTATGGGTTGAGTGAGAAATATCTTAAAAAAGGGCCTATTGCTGCGGATAAAACGCTATCGAAAGTTCTTTCAGGAAAGCCCGATAGCGTTCTGGATGTAGCAACCGCTCCCCAGATGCAATACCTTTGGGAAGCAAAAGAGGAAGGGATTGCCTCTATCTTTTCGCTTCCTCTTAAATTGAAAGAAGAAGTAATTGGGATGCTCAGGATTTATACGGCTACGTCCAGGGAATTTCCCCAGGAGGAGATTGATTTCTTAAATGGTTTTTCCGAGCAGGTCTCGGTTGCTCTGGAAAATGCCCAAACCTACGAAGATGTGCGAAGCAAATATGAATCCTTAAAAGATGACCTCTGGGAGTGGTGTGAGTACGATTCAATGAAAATAAGTTAGGATAAGGGGAGGTAGATATGTCTGAGAAAAAGGCAAAGATTCTCATTGTTGATGACCAGCCGAGTGAGGTAAAAATGGTGAAGATGGCTTTAGAAGGAGCCAACTATGAGGTGATTTATGCGTATAATGGGAAGGTGGGAATTGAGAAAGCGAGGGAGGAAAAACCTGATCTCATTATCCTGGATGTTATGATGCCGGAGAAAGATGGTTTTATCGCATGCGGTGAATTAAAGAAAGGTGCTGAAACATCAAACATTCCGATTATTGTCTTAACGGGTGTTGGAGACAGCACACTGCTTTTCCCCGATATGGAGTCTGCTGCTGACTCGCCTCATGCCGATGAATATATGGATAAACCGGTAGATCCAAATTTCCTTATAGCACGAGTAGAGAGACTTTTAAAGAGATCAAAATCTTAGGTTGTGTTATAGGGCCTCTTTTGCTGTTTCAGCACATTTTTGATGAAGGAAAAAGATTATACGGATGCCGTCCTTTTCTTAAGCTGCCTGGTGTTAAATGCCTCCATGAGGCGGGTTCTGGTTATAATACTCTCAAAATCCTTTATGTGTTTAAGGATCTCTTCCTTCCCCCCTTCTTCTCTGTCCACAAGTGCTATTACTCTGACGACATCTAAGCCAGCATCTTTTGCAGACGTGATCGCCTTAATCGTTGACTCACCTGTTGTAATAACATCATCTATTATTACAGCCCGCTCCCCCTTATGGACATCACCCTCGATATTTTTTATTATTCCATGATCCTTTGTTCTTTCACGAACACTGAATGATTTGACTGGCTTCCCCTTTTGATAAGAGATCAAAGCAACAGCATTGGCAATAGGATCTGCCCCGAAAGACAGCCCGCCAATTGCATCAATGTTGTCATTTTTTATTTTATCAAAAATTATGTTTCCGATTAAATTCATTGCCTCAGGGTTGAGTGTTGTTGGTTTGCAGTTGATATAATAATTACTGAGTTTGCCAGATGCAAGTTTGAAGGTGGGGCTGTCGCTTAATTGAAAAGACTTTTCTAAAATCATTTCTTTAAGTCTTTCTAACATACATTTCTCCTTTTTATAAATAGGGGGCAAGTTCTTGACATTAGACTCTCTTAATAAAGGGACGGGGCAGAGCAATTTACAAGGCAATAAAGCAGGGGATTGGATACTCCCTGCCTTTTGTTTGCCAAGCCACAGCAAATCACTAAAAAAAATAGTGGCCTGGAAAAACAAAATGGGTCCTCTCTAATCCAGCAATCTGTTAAGTTAGTGAAATCACCTGCCCCTCACGTCGTGCAATCTCAATAATAGCGCTGCTGTCGTCTTCTTCATGCTGGGTTGGCCAACTGCGATAGGCTCAATGCGACTATCAATGCGTGCGGCAGTGCGCCATAGGAAATTCACATCCTCTCGTTTACGTTTACCATCGAAAAGTGGTGAAACCACGAGGAGGTCTATATCACTTAAAGGATGTTGGCGTCCTACTGCTTGAGAGCCAAACACGACAACATAACGAACACTGATTCCCAACTCTACCAGCGTTTTTAAATATTTACGCACTATTTTCACAACTGATTCATCAACCATTGATAAACCTCCTCTGCACGGCGCAGATAATCAGATGCTTCATCTTGAGATGGTGGTGAAAGTATTATAGAATAAAACTTTTGCTGCGTCAAATGAAATAGAGGGGGGAGAGAAGTGATGCAGACGTGAACAGGTCTCTGAGCGTACTCAGAAATATGTTCTCAAAGGCTGTGGAGTGGGAGATGATGGAGCAAGGCAGATTCCTATCAATGAAACATTGAGTAGCCTCTTCCAATCTCTTCTCAGGCACATCAATAGTGATTACGTCTTTTGTGATAAAGAAGGGAACCCATACAAAGAGGTCAAGAGGTCTTTCAACTATGCCCTAAGAAAAGCTGGTATTGAAGATTTCCGCTTTCATGATTTAAGACATAGCTTTGCAAGCAGATTGGTCATGAAGGGAGCAAGCCTTAAAGCAGTACAAGAATTACTTGGACACAGAGATATCAAGATGACAATGCGTTATGCTCATTTAGCTGATGACGTTAAAAAAGATGCGGTTAAATTATTGGATGAAGATATTCAAGATGAAACTAGTCACAGAAAGGAAAAAAAGGGCTGGACTAATTATTGAGTTGATGTTTCATGGAATGTTGATAAAAATTCGGTTTCTAAATACTAACTAACCTTTACAGCAGTAAGGTTAACAAATTAGCACCTTCAATTTTCTTACAGATGGTAGTATGTTAAAGAATTGAAGACCTTTAAATCACAAACGTATGTTATATATTTGACATTACCCACATTATTGCAAGTAGGGTTGACAAAATGTTTATAGCGACTAGCCGCAACATGTTGTGTCAAGTTCCCGCCAGGAGATCTCTACACAGATTATGCTGGTTCTCAGACCCCACCCCTGGATGATGACTACTCAGCTATTTTTTTCAGAACCATTTCGTGCAAAATTCAGGTATTAATATCTTCTCTGGTAAAAAGTCAATAGACGAATTGACAAGAAATCCAAACTTGAGTAATATGATGAACTACAATACCATAATACAGTACTGTTTAGATCATTAAAATAATTATAACTACTTATAGCCTATTCGTTCTGATTAACAGACCCTTTCTAAATAAAACATTGATCTATGCTGATGTGAAGATGAAATGCACAGATGAGCGGCCAAAAGAAAGCAAACGTTTCCTCTCGACCCTTATGAGCAATCTGCCCGGCATGGCATATCGCTGCTACAATGACAAAAAATGGACCATGGAATTCGTCAGCGAGGGTTGTCTCAACCTCACTGGCTACAAACCTTCTCAACTTATTCAGAACCGTGAGGTCTCTTATGGGCAACTGATTCACCCAGAAGATAAAGAGCGTGTATGGAAAGAGACAGAAAACGCAATCGAAAAGAATGAGATCTTTCGTATTACATATCGCATAACTACAGCTACAGGTGAGCAAAAATGGCTTTGGGAGCAAGGTACTGGAGTTTTTGCCCCAGAAGGAAACCTAGTAGCCATAGAAGGATTTATTACGGATATCTCAGAGCAAAAAATTGCTTATCAGAAGATAGAACACCTCAATCGCGTGTTACGTGCCATAAGGAATATTAACCAGCTAATTGTAAGAGAAAGAGATCGCACTAAATTGCTAAAAGGTATCTGTAAAAACCTTACTGAGAACCGTGGTTATCATAATTCTTGGATTGCCTTGTTAGATGATACTCGAGGACTTGTTGCCACCGCCGAAGTGGGCCTAGGCAAGACATTTTTACCAATGATCAAGAGATTACAACATGCTAAGTTGACTAATTGTGTTCAAAAAGCTCTGAAAAAATTCGATGTTATTGTTACTGAGGATCCATTTGTTGATTGTGAAAAATGCCCTTTATCAAAAATGTACGCTCACAGAGCTGGAATGGCTGTGCGACTTGAGCATGGTGATAAAGTGTATGGTATATTGGTGGTTTCAGTTTCCAGAGAACTTGCATCAAACAAAGAAGAACAGGACTTGCTAAGAGAGATTTCCAGAGATATTGCTTTGGGACTATACAGAATGGAACTGGAAGAAAAAAGCAAGATAGTTTCAAAGGATGTGCAGGATAGTGAACAGCGCTTCCGCAATCTAGTTGAAAATTCACTTACGGGTATCTCGATCATTCAAGACAATCAAATCGTGTATCAAAACCAAGAACAGCAGAAACTCCTTGGACCTTTACCCCGTTCACCTAAATTCGAAGATCTTAAAAGCCTCCACCCGGATGATGCTGAAAAAGTTAAGGAGTTTTATCAAAACATAACCTCGAAGGAATTTCAAACTCTGGACATGGATTTCAGGTTTTATTCCCCTGGCAAAATGAATATCAAATCTGATATGAGATGGGTCAATTGCCGGGCAATTAAGATAGAATACCAGGGGAAAGAAGCAGTATTAGTCAATCTGATGGATATTACTAAAACAAAGGAGATGGAGCACCTTTTAAGAATCCAAGATAAAATGACTTCTCTGGGACGTGTAGCTGCTGGTATTGCTCACGAAATAAGAAATCCACTTTCAGGCATTAATGTTTATTTGGACACATTGCAAAATATCTATGACAAGGAGGAAAGTCTAGAAAAAGTAAAAAGAATTATTGAACAACTCCAATCGGCTTCAAATAGAATTAAGTCTGTTATCAAGAGAGTCATGGATTTTTCACAACCCAGTGCGCCCAAGTATGCTTTGATAGACATAAATCAACCTATTGAAGAAGCATTTAATCTTTCTTCTGTTACTATGCGAAAAAGCGGGATTACGATTGAAAGAAATCTGACTGAGAACTTACCACTGTGCCGAGCCGATCCGCGTTTGATTGAAGAGGTGGTCTTAAACCTGATTACCAATGCAGACGAGGCCCTTAAAAACGTAGATGGACCTAAAATAATAGAAATTACCTCATCTGTGAAAGATAACAATCTTGTCATAAGAGTTGCTGATTCAGGCCCTGGTGTGTCTTCAAATGTATGGGACCAGATATTCGATCCTTTCTATACCACTAAGGATGGTGGTACAGGGATAGGCCTTAGCATCAGCCACAGAATTATCACAGACCATAATGGATCTTTAGGTGTTTCGGTAAGTAAGTGGGGTGGGGCCGAGTTTATAATTGAGATTCCACTGAAAAAGGAATAAATCGAGGATGATTACTTACTCTATATACATAATTGATGATGAGGAAACCATAAGGAAAAGCTTATCAATGGCTCTTGAAACAGACTATCGGGTAGAAACCTTTTCTGAAGCTGAGCCTGCGATTGGCGTCATAAAAAACAATCCTCCGGATCTGATACTGCTTGATATTGGATTACCAGATATGAATGGCATTGAAGCTCTTCGAAAAATTAAGAGTCTATACCCTGATATTTTGATTGTTATGATAACTGCTTATGAGGATATTAACTTCGTAATCTCTGCCATGAAGCTCGGTGCTTATGATTATATAGTGAAACCCATCGAAATGGATAGTTTAAGGTTAACCATAAAAAATGCCCTTGAGACTATAAGGCTAAGAAAAGAAATCCAAACCCTCCAGGGAAAATATCTTGAGGAAAACCTCCCCTGTTTCATAGGAGAAAGCAATGCCATCCAGGATGTGATGCAGTTCATAGGAATGGTGGCTAAAAGCCCCGACACCCCGATTCTCATTCTTGGCGAGACAGGTACGGGTAAGGAGTTGATTGCTAGTGCCATCCATTACAGAAGCCCTAATTTCAATGGGACTTTGGTCACTGTAAATTGTGCGGCTATTCCAAAAGACCTTATCGAAAGTGAGCTCTTTGGATACGAAAAAGGTGCTTTCAGCGGAGCGAGTGAAACCGGCAAAAAAGGTTTAATAGAAGAAGCTGCACATGGGACCCTGTTTCTTGATGAGGTAGGTGACTTGAGTATGGCTGCCCAGGCAAAGCTTCTCCGATTTCTTGAAGAGAGTACATTTTACAGGATAGGTAGCACAAAGAAAGTACACATTAAAACCAGAGTGGTTTCAGCAACCAACAAAGATCTGGATGAGATGATAGAAAAAGACCTGTTTAGAAAAGACCTCTATTTCCGACTGGGAGTTGTTAAGGTGCAAATCCCATCGTTAAATGAACGCCGCGAGGATATTATGCCACTTGTCAAACACTTTTTGTACAAGTTTAGCCATAAATTTGGTAAGCAATTTACAGGTATTGCTCCGGAGGCTGAGAGCGCTTTGATGAAGTATAGATGGACAGGTAATGTTCGTGAGTTAAAAAACCTTCTTGAAAGAGCGGTTTTAACTGGCAAAGGGCCAGTTTTAACGGTTCAGGATCTTGAGATGGAAACAGCCTCTAAGGAAAAGACGTTAGGACAATTATTTAACCTCCCTCCTATCTCCCATACAGGTATCGACTTTCCCTCTATTCAAAAATCGTTGGAAAAATATTATATAGAGGAAGCTCTTAAAATAGCCGGAGGCAATGAAAGTAAGGCAGCGGAACTTCTTAACATAAATCGCCATACCTTCCGTTACCGCAGAAAGGAACTACATATAAAATAAATTCCTCCTGATTGGAATTCTAAACCCACCGATTGCGCAATTCTGCTCTAATCCCTTCTAAATCACTTATGTACAATTACTAGAATTTTCTACTTATAGTATTTGTGATGGCCCTCTAAATTGCGCAATTTTCCACAGAGAAATTGCGCAATTTATCTCAATTATGACTGCGCACGAGTATTCTTTACAAGTGTTCGTACAGGTAACGTGCTGATATTTATCGCCTTATCTGGATCACTCTGCGATGGCATCCTTTATGCTATTAGGAAATTACATAAAGGAAACAGCGTGGTTATGTTAAATCCCCCTCATTACTTTAAGGAATCAAATATGGATCTATTTAAAAAATTAAAAGAGATGCAAATATTACTTATAGATGATGATGAGTGGATAAGAGACTCTTTGAGCTTATTCTTTGAAAGTGAGGGATGCCATTTACTGGCACTTGAGACTGCCGAAGAAGGCATGGGAGCAGTCAGGAAGCAAGATTACGATATTATCATCACCGATTATAGATTGCCGGGTATGGATGGCCTGGAGTTCTTCAATCAGATTAAAGAGTCTCATCAGCATACCATAAAAATACTCATCACCGCCTATAGGAGTGAGGAAGTCATTGCTGAGGCGCAAAGAATCGGAATAGAAGATATCATTGAGAAACCATTTACAACAAAGAATATTGAGGAATCTCTATCTCAGTTGATCGAAGAACGTGAATAGGGAAACTATTAATCTCATGTCGAATACTCAAAGTAGGCCAGGGAAAAAGAGATAAAGATTGAGGTTAAATAAATATGCATCTGCCCTTACCAGGCGCAAAAATAATATATGGGTATTAAACGCAAAAAATAAGAAAATGAGGGATCAAAATGGTTACGGCAATTGTATGTATCAATGTTGAACAT
>RCNB010000773.1_pt1 | contig 20824 bp, 16 predicted proteins | sample 2041321 | NCBI WGS metagenome assembly RCNB01 (sample SAMN09708232, study PRJNA481090) | Marine sediment metagenome, whole genome shotgun sequencing project. | reverse complement strand
CTCCCACCTCAGGTGGGCTGGCATCCGCATGTATTTCATCACTCTATATGTGTAAGTTCCAGCGATATATAAATATGATGCTATAACCAAAATAAACAGGAATATTATGGGATCCATTTGTGGTTTACCTCCAATTAGTTAATAAGAGTAATACAATTCCCTAGTATAAATTATAATTATAAACCAGATACATGGTATGTGACAATAGTCACATTATGGGTTCTTTAGAGCATAGTCTAAAAGCTACTATCGCTTTAAAAGTGAGGTCACTATTTATATCTCATTGAATTGCGCTAATTGATAACAACCTAGAGGGAAGACTTCGCTGCCATTAGCTCTATATTACAATTTCACTATCTGGTATTTTTCTCGGCTTCGGGCTGAGTGGCTTTTGGCTATCCTTATACAGGATAGCCAAGGACCTATACATTAGATGTGCTAATTTTGAATACGGAAAATAAGCTATACCGTAGAAGACAGATACGAGGTGAATAAAGTAGATTACATATGCAGCGGTAGCAAGCTCCGCAAGCCTGAAAACCTCGGTAAGAACACCCAGGACGGTAACGGTAAGAATTAAAATTATGAGATTCCAGTCAAAATAGCTGCTATTCCCGACATCTTTCCCCCCCTTTAGCCTTCTAAGGATTACCAACAAACAACCAAATATGACAGCTATCGCACCCAGGTTGGCAATAATCTTAAGTGGATTATACGAGGACAGTGGAGTTTCTATACCGAAAGCGTATGTGCCTATAAAAACAGAAGCGGTCACAAGCAGAAAGGCCAAACAGCCATATAGTATAGACATATGGGCCAACATCCTGATCCTGGCTGATCCGCATTCATAGAATTTCTTGTGCAATAGCAATTCGATTAATTTCGAGAGAGCAGAACGTTTGAGGACGTCTATAATCGACAAATCAGATGAATCTGTACCTGTTCTCAAACCCTTCCAGAACCGTGAAAGAGACACTGCTACGACTATAAAAACCAATCCGGTAAGTACCAAAAAAACAGGGTCGACAATAATATGGGGTACAAACTTCGCGAAAACTATCTCTCCCTCTGGGATTGTGAGATATCCCATCGCACCCAACAGGATTAGAAACAGAGCAACGGGAAACAAGAGGAGTAATGGTAGGAATTTTATATTACGAAAGGCTTTTCCAAGAAACGCAGGGTTTGCATAGTGGCCAAAGCTATAATTACGTAGCGCTGCCAGGACATTCCCGGGGCCGGCATCCCTGGGGCAGTGAACCGTACAATCGTTGCACTGATGGCACAGCCAGATGTCCGGGTCCCCTAATAGCCTGTCTTTAAGCCCCCACTGAGCCCATAGCATTTCTTTTCTGGGGAAGGGCTTGTCGTCTGGAGATAGAGTACAGACTACTGAGCACGTGCTGCACTGGAAGCACTTCTTCAGCGATTCCCCACCCAAACCAATCACTTCTTTTGTGAAGTTACTATCTGGTTTTATGAGGTCCCGGTTGTTCATGCTTCCAATTTAAATCGCTTCGAGCACTAATTCCGAAACATCTTTTATTTCAATGGCGTCTTCTTTTCCCAGCGTGAGCACGCTATCATCGAAGTTGAGCATGCAGTAAGGACAGGCAACAGCCAGAACATCTGCACCAAGCTCAATGGCCTGCTCCAGCCTCCAATCACAGAGCCTCTCCCCCTTCGGGGTATCCATCCAGATCCTTCCCCCTCCCCCACCACAGCAAATTGCGTTCTGTTTTGAATCCTCAAATTCTATCAGCTCAACGCCGGGGATGGCTTCAAGCACACGGCGCGGTTCATCGTAAATTTCATTATGACGCCCCAGATAACAGGGGTCATGATAGACAACCTTCTTTTTTACCTCCCGGGAGAAATTCAGCTTCTTCTCTTCGAGGAGCTGAGCCCATAATTGTGTGGTGTGGACTACTTCAAATTCAGCTCCCAGCTCCGGATATTCATTCTTGAAGGTATGATAACAGTGAGGGGAACTGACCAGCACTTTTTTAACCCCACTCTCAGTAAATGTCTGAATGTTGGTATTAGCCAGGCTCTGAAATGTCTCCTCGCCTCCAGCTTTCCGAACGCTCTCTCCGCAGCACTTCTCTTTCTCTCCGAGTATCCCAAAATCTATCCCCATCTTCCCTAAAATGTCCGCCGTAGCTAGCGCCATTCTTTTTACCTTTGCGTCATAAGCCGAGATACAACATGGGAAATAAAGCCACTCAGTTTGCGGGGTGAATGTCTTCACGTCCCTGCCTTGAGCCCAATCTGCCCGTTTTTCCGGCGCCTCCCCCTGAGGATTACCCAGTGAAGCTATGTTCTTTATGCTGATGCGAAGTGAATCGGGAACTTTGCCCGCCCCCATCTCTGAAACGACCTTGCGTATTGCTTTCATGACATCTATTGTCTCACCACCCCTCGGGCATCGCAAAACGCAGGCACCACAGGTAGCGCAGGTCCAGATATCTTCATTTTCAAAATCGACCAGACCCAACTGCGCCTGGTGTATTATCTTGCGAACGGAGAAATCCCTCACCAGATTCCAGGGGCAAACAGCGGTACAGGTACCACACTGATAGCATATCTTTAACTTTTCGCCACCCAACTCCAGCAGAATATCCATCGTTTCTTTATCAGGAGTCGCTAAAGTCATGTGAATTATCCTCCTCTATTCTGTGGCCAGTGGCATACATATGATTCTATCGGTCCAATGCCACCGGCGTAAGTGTTCTATGCCAGGGCGACTAGAAGTCCTTATAGGGGTTAGGGCCAACCCTTTCTATCGTTTCCAGGAAATCGTCGAAGATTTTAGGTAATTTGTCGTATTCTGATATCGAAAGCTGCCACACCTCAATCCTTTCGGACTCGAGGACAAGCCTCTGCAATGTCTCCTGCACCTTCTCCATCCTGTACTCTGCCAACTCACTACCCTTGATGAAGTGACACTGGTAATCATCTCCATGAACGCAGCCTATCATGAGTATCCCGTCTATGCCCTTTGCCAGGGCATCGGCAATCCAGACAATATTTATCGAACCCAGGCATCTCACCGGGATTACTCTCACGTATGGATTATAGGTGAGACGATTGATGCCGGCCACATCAAGCGCCGGGTATGCATCATTCTCACAGAGAAAGGCGACAACCCTTGGCTTCTCTTCATCCTCTTCAGGCACCTCTACAGCCTTGAGCATGGAGCTAATAATGTCAACGGAATAGTCATTAAATGAGATGATTCTTTCCGGACATGAACCCATGCAGATGGCACATCTTCGGCACCGAGTCGGATTGGGTAGAGGATTGAACTTCTCATCTTCGTCGTACATACCAAAGGGGCATTCCTCGGTACACCGCTTGCATTGCGTGCACCTTTGCATAGCCAGGTCTGGATAGGTTTGGTCCCATGTCCTGGGATGTACTGCCAGGCCTTTGCTGCTTTGCTCCACACATTGGATTGCCTTAAGGGCGGCCCCGGTGGCATCATCAATGGACGTAGCGCTATCCTCGGGCTGCCTAACGCAACCTGTGGAATAAATCCCCGTTCGCCGTGTTTCATAGGGAAAGCAGATGAAGTGAGAATCGGGAAATCCGTACTTTAAAGTAGGAAGCTCAGGCCCCTGTCGGTATTTAAGATTGAGAGCGGGAGCTGCGTAGAATCCTGAATCCGGAGCACGCTCAGCAGCCTCTTCACACTTTTCTTCGGCGGATTCCGCCTCTGCCGTAGCCTTCTTTGCCTCTTCAGGCATAGAGTTAGGAACTATCCCTACGGCGAGAACAACAAGGTCTGCATTAATACCAATTTTCTCACCCAACAGCGTATCTTCCACCTCCACTGTCAGGCAGCCTCCCCCTTCTGAAATACCCTCCACCTCTCCTTTGGTGAAAAATACGGCCTGTTCCTCCTGCACCCTCTTATAGAAATCCTCATATTGGGCTGGTGTTCTCATATCCCTATACAATATGTAAACGGACGCATCAGTATTTTTCTCGGTTACATAGAGAGCCTGCTTTAGAGAAGTAAGGCAGCAAAAGGAGGAGCAGTAGGGCAGGTGGTTCTCATCCCGTTGCCCGGCGCACTGGATAAAAACGACACTCTCAACCTCTTTCCCATCCGAAGGCCGCTTGATCTTGCCCTGTTGTGCCAGTTCCTCCATCTGGAAGTTTGTAATAACATCGGGATATTTACCGAAACCCAGATGATCCAATTTATTGGCATCGTATGGCCTGAATCCGGTAGCTTGAATGATAGAGCCAATTCGCAAACTCGTCTGGCTACCATTCTGCCTCACGAGAACATCAAACATCCCGGGAGCCCCCTCGGTCTTCTCAATCTCCGCACCGGTAAACACCTTGATTCTGGGGTTGTCTTCTACTTCTTTGATCTTGGCCTCAATGCCGGTATCTTCCAATTGCTGATAAGGGGGATGCTTGGGATATTGCTTGTACAGTTTGGACATCCAGCCGCCTAGAGATGCATTCTTCTCCACCAGGCAAACCTCATATCCAGCCTTGGCTGCTTCCACAGCCGAGGTCATTCCGCTTATTCCACCCCCAACCACCAGGATGGTTTTATCAATCGCCTCCTGGTAAGGTTCTGCGGGGAAGACCTTTTGAGCCTTGGCAAGGCCCATCCTCAAATAATCCTCGGCAAGCATCTGTGTGTCTTCGTCTTGAGGGGTGTGAGACCAGACGACATGTTCCCGCAGATTAACCCTCTCCAGGACAACGCCCGGATCATAAGAGAAGACTTCCTGCTGTGCTCTAGGAGAACAGGCGGCTATAACTACCGTGTTAACCCCATCCTCTATATCCTTTGCGATGAGCTGGGCGCCTTCTTTACCGCACAGGAATGGATGAGTCTTGCATATTTCAACCTTATATTCCTTGGTGGCTACTTCGGATAACTTGTCCAGGTCGAGTGAATCGCCAATGCTGCAACCACCACATATATAAACTCCCAGTTTCTTATCCATTTTGTCCTCCAGCCACGATAGATTGGATTGCCTTGAGTGCTGCCCCGGTGGCATCCATCACCGAATTGGACACATCGGCTGGCCTCTTGGAACAGCCAGCAGCATAAATCCCTGGAGGTTGGGAAGCTATGAATCCATAGTCATCATAAGTGATATCGGCAGCTATCTTTATGTCCGCAATTGACGGCACTAGGCCGGTAGCCAGAACAACCATCTCAACCGGCTCGCTAACCTTCTTGCCCTGCGCCACGTCCTCGGCCTCGACAGTCAAGTCCTTTGTCTGCGGGTCCTCTTTAATCTTGGCCACCTTTCCTTTTATCAGGGACAGATTCTCATAGCCCTGCACTTTGCGATAGAAGTCTTCCAGGTATCCGGTGGCGCGTATATCTATATAAAAGAGGAAAACCTTTGCATCAGGGTTCTTTTCCTGAATATAGGTGACCTGTTTCAGGGAACCTAAACAGCATACGGCTGAACAATAGGGGAGATGATTTACATCTCTGGAGCCGGCGCATTGAACAAAGGCAATGCTTTTCACCTCTTTCCCATCCGAGGGGCGAACTATCTTGCCTTGCGTTGGACCGTCAGTGGCCGCCATTCTTTCCATCATGACATTAGTTATTACGTTCGGATACTTACCGTAGCCCAGATTATCAAGTTTAGTAGCATCGTACGGTTTCCAACCAGTAGCCATAACAACCGACCCAACCTTCATGTGTACGCTCTCTGCGGTCATGCTCAGGTCAATAGCCTCATATGGGCAGGCAGAAACACATTTAGAACACTCTGCACCCGTGCAAACCTCGGTATCAATTACATACTTTGTTGGAAATGACAAAGGGTTGGGTGCATAAATGGCCTTGGTTTTATCCATTCCGTAGTTTAAGTCGTTGAGTCTTTCAACCGGGCAAACCTCAACACACTTTCCACAGGCGGTGCAATTATCATTAACCATGCGTGGAGTCAGCTTGACAGTAACGTCGAAATCTCCCTCTTTCCCCGAAATACTCTCTATTTCCGCCAGGGTAAAGACCTTAATCCTGGGATTTGTTTTTATCCGCCTGAAGTTTATCTCAAGGCCGCAATAAGGGGCACAAAGCTTAGGGAAATATTGGTTCATCCGGGCTACTCTCCCACCCAGATACGGACTTTTCTCTATTAGAATGACTTCGTACCCAACTTCGGCAGCCTCAACTGCTGCCGTTATGCCGCTGATTCCTCCCCCTACAACAAGGATGCTGTTCGGAGAGTTTATACTTTCTACGTTCCCCATATAGTTCTCCTCAATTGTTAGAATCGATACCTAACTCCCTCTTCTTCTCCTCTGCTACATCGCCTTTTATTCTGATAGTTTTTTCTCCAAAAAGACTGAACCTCAGCCAATCAAATCCAAAATCCAGCAGCGCTTCATCGTCTGTTCTGATTTTCTCGATAATCTCATCGTCAACTTCGAAACGGTTGAGGAAGCTGCTCTCTAAAAGGAGTCCTCTAAACCGGTCAGTATCGTAGCAGGCAAGATAGAACATATGACTCTTCGCCGGCTCTAGACCTTTGCCTTCGCGAAAACGCTCATGCAGGGTAATCTCCTTGTACGACTCGTTCTTCTGCTCATAGAGATCAATGCCCTGGTTCTTCCACCACTCCGCTACCGTCCATTCATTACCCTCATTAAGTCCTGAACAGGAGGACTCATCATCAACGATAAAACAGAACTCCTCACCATCAGCTCTTTGCGCTGTTTTACCGGATGCTATCCCCAGAGGATACATGCGGCAGGACCAAGGTCGATCTTCGTATACACTGCATCCATCTGAAGTAACAAAGGGGCAACTCTTGCGCTCATCATCCTCCATCCTCAGCAAAACCACCGGAAGTTTTTCGCCTGCTAAAATTGGAGGAAGGGTGTATTCTTCGAGAAATTCTCCTGAAGAAAGATTTAACGCCTTTTTCAAGCGGAGTACATCGTAGGGCGTAAGAAAGATGTTTACATCACCGCAACACTGGGTGAAGCATGAAAGCCCTTTATGACAGGAGAACCTGAACTTACTCTCTGGAGAAAGCCTTGGATACTCTTTTAGTATGGCTTCCTTGAATTTATCTAACATTTTCCTCCATCAGGAACTCCAGGCACCGCCAATGGTGCCTGGAGTCCTAGGAAATCGCTCAACTCTTGGTTACTGTCGGGTATCCCCGTTACTATTTATTTTCTGAAACGAGCGGGAATATCTCCCTCTTTAACACGTCCCACTTATCTGTTTTGGGATCCCACTTACAGTTGACAAAGCACTTCCAGTTGTCGTCATCCATTTTCGGTGTATCTGACCTGTAGTAGTATCCCGGCCATCTGGTCTCCTCACGGAAGAGGACGGTTCTTACATGGGCCTCTGCCTGCCACATGCGGTGTATGTTCTCCCAGCATCTCATCAGTTCGTTGAGATCTGCGGCACCCAGCTTCTCCGCATCCTCCTTCAAGAAGGCAAGGAGGTCAAGGCCTATTTCCAGGTAGTACTTATTGGTACTGAACTGGGTCGCAGCTCCACCTGCATACTCATCCATAAGCTTCTGCAGACGGAACATGAACTGTCTGGGCTTAATGTAGTTCTCGTTTACATCCGGACTATCCGTCTGCCCACAATACTGCTGGAACGTGTCCAGGGGTTTGAGGATTTGCTTTTTTAGCTCCTCAACCTGGGCACTATCCACCTTGGGCTGCGCAGAATTGTCAACGATGTAGGCCAGAGCTGCCTTTGCACGGATTCGTCCCTCAGCATGAGAACCGTCTGAGAACTTGTGACTGGAAGCCCCAGAAGCATCGCCGGCGGCGAACAGACCCTTTACAGTGCACATCCCATTGTAGCCCCAGAAGTACGAAGCCTTGGACTTCTCATTCTGGAGATCCTCGGGACCACTAATCCATGCACCTGAAGCACCAGAGTGGGAGCCTATGAAGTAGGGCTCACAGGCCTGTATCTCTGACGCTTTCTCTTCGGGAGCGATATTGCTGCCCGCCCACAGAAGGGCCTGAGAAATGGTCATGTCCAGGAAATCCTCCCAGGCCTCAGACTCCACTTCCTTCAGCTTCTTCTTTCTTTCCTTCTCATCGGGTACGCTATCTACGATCTTGGCAATGGCCTCCTCCGTTCTCATGTATGCGGGGCCTTTACCTTCCTGCGTGTCCAGCATCATCAGGTAGTTTCTCAGGTTGGCTGGTATAGGTTTAACCAATCCATAGGGAGCCCAGTTGTCAAGTTCCGGCCTCCGCTCCACCATATACTCGCCACCCAAGGCGGTTGTCGCCCTGGACTTAAACAGGAGGAACCAGGCTCCGACAGGGCCATAGGCATCCTTGAACCGAACGGGAATAAAACGGACCTCTTGACAGGTCATTTCACCACCAGCCCTCAATACAAAGTAGGTGCTGGAGCCGGTGTTGAATGGTGGATACCAAGACCTTCCTAAACCCTCACCGGTTGAACGGGGCTTGAATACGTGAACCGCGCCACCCATAGCAGCGATTACAGCCTTGGCCTTAAACACGTAGAACTTGTTTTCCCTGACACTGAAGCCTACTGCCCCGGCAACCCGGTCGCCGTCCATCAAGGGCTCTGTGATAAACACCCTCTCATAAATGCTACCGTTGTCGCCCAATGTTGCCATAGCATTTTGGGCCGCTTCGGCTACAATAACTTTGTAGGATTCACCATTGATCATAAGCTGCCAGGGACCCTCAAATACGTAATTGCCCTCGGCATCCTTCCAGATAGGCAAACCCCACTTCTCAAACAGATGTACACTACCATCTACATGCCTGCCAATGTCATAGACCAGGTCGTCCCTGGTAATGCCCATGAGGTCATTTCTGACATAACGAACATAGTCCTCAGGTGACCTTCCTTTCGCCTTCATCCCCACATACTGGTTAAGGGCTGAAAGTCCCATGGCAACGGCGCCACTCCTGAACATGGACGCCTTGTCCACTACCGTCACCTTAAGGTTATGTTTCTTCGCCCAGTGAGCCGCTTCAACTGCAGCCCCACAGGCGGCCATACCCCCACCGATAATCAATAAATCGGTGGTTACTTCAACAGTTTCAAAATCTGCCATCTCTTCACCTCCTATTATTTCTTGCTTAGTGACGGAAGCTCCGGAACCCTCAATGACTCGGGCTCGGTAAACAACACCGGACTCTTGAGGTCGTCTGCTTCTGGCGAGGTCTTGAATCCTCCGTCAGGCACAGCGGATCCCTCAGGGGTGGTCCTGATGGGGAACTTGAATCGCTTGAGGCTTCCGTTTCTGAATTTGACAGTCCACATGATGTCTTCCGTTCCCCGGAGGGGTGTAACGCTTGCGCCCATCGGTATGAAATCAGCATAACCCCTTACCGCCATAGCCTGCTGAGGGCAAGCCTTGACACAGCACATACATTCCCAGCACATCATCGCGTCACGGTTATAGGCCTTCATGGTCTCTGAATTCAAAACCATAAGGTCGTTAGGGCATGCATGCTGACAAGCAGTCTTGTCTAACCCTTTACAGCCGTCACACTTCTCCATGATTACATAACTTGGCATACTCAGTCTCCTTTCTCCTGTTTATTGTTAACCCAAATTTGTTTTTCGGAACACTCTGAAGCTTTTCCTTTTCTACCACCCCCTCTAGCAGGAATACAAAAGTGCATCCATTATATCCAGCCTTTAATTTTCGACAACCAGGTAGAATTCCTCCTCAGTATTGGGTGTTCTACTCTTTCGCTCTATCGCTCTGATAGTAGTCCGCTAGTATCTTCGCCACTTCTGGGCGGGAGAACTCAGCTGGAGGACTCTCACCATTGGAAAGTATTTCACGTACCTTCGTACCGGAAAGCATCAGGTAGTCCTCATTGGAATGAGGGCAATCGCGAATCATGACGATCGCCTCGCACTTGTTGCACCACACAGTGTGGTCTCCCTTGTAAATGCCAATCTCGAGGGCATCCTTAGGGATCTTATCAAATATGGCCTGGGCGTCAAAAGGACCATAGTAGTCGCCAACGCCGGCGTGGTCACGACCGGTAATCAACGTTGTCGCCCCCATATTCTGACGGAAGATGGCATGCAGCAAGGCCTCTCGCGGACCCGCATAGAGCATATCGAATCCGTAGCCTGTAACCTCTGCCGTATTGGGCTCAAAATAGAGCTCCACCATTTTCCGGATAGAAGCATCGCGCACATCGGCAGGGATATCTCCCTTCTTCAACTTGCCCAGCAGCATGTGTATGACGGCACCATCGGCGCTTTCTGCTTTCATCGCCATCTTAACAAGCTCTTCGTGTGCCCGATGCATAGGGTTACGGGTCTGGAACGCTACCACCTTCGTCCAGCTATTCTTCTGGATCATTTCCCGTATTTGCGTAGCTGTGCGGAAGGTCTCCGGAAAATCGGTAATGAAATAGGAGTAGTTCAATACCTGAATAGGACCGGAGATGAAGGTTCTTCCTGCGCTCATCCATGCGGCGACACCTGGATGTTTCTCATCGAGAGTACCATAGACCTTCTCGGCTATGAGCTTCATCTGATCTTCGGTTGCTTCCTCGATGGCCTGCACATCCTGAATGGCGATAACCGGATTGCCATCAACGTTGGGATCTTTTAGTGCAATGCGCTTGGCACCCTTGACCGAACTGGCATCTTTAACAACGTTGACGATGGGAACAGGCCAGAAGAGACCATCCTTGGTCTGCATTTTCTCGGCTACTTTCACGGACTCCTCGAGCCCCATAAATCCCTTCAAAGGATTGAAATAGCCAGATGCAAGCATCACTGCGTTAGCGGCCGCCTGCGAACATACAACTATCGAGGGTAAGGCATTTGTTTCCTTCAGAAGCTCTGCTCGCTTTGCATCGTCTGCCACGTAGAGTGGATTTAGAGTGTCCGAACCATGCGGTTTAATGAGTTTGTCTGCCATACTATCTCCTTATTTCTTAAAATTCTAAAGTAGCTGTCCCATAAATACTCTTCCCTGATGCCATCACTAACGACCTTTTCGGCGCCTTCACCAAATACTTCTAAGCGATCCAACATTCAGGGTAAATATCCACGAGACGGCCATCTTTGCCCTATTGTTTTATTGAGAGTATTACGCGAATCCCTTCCCCCCTTTCATGACAGATATTACCTTCTAAGGTCACCGGGTTGCATCGACCAATCGGCTTATTCTTGAGTAGGCAATAATGCGTATGAGGTTTTACTAGCTTCTAATCCTCTATAGAAAGGGGCTTAGGATAGTGTATGAATCGTCCTTGGCAGGCGAGGAGCCTGGCCTGAGAGCGGACATTTATTAGTATACATTCTTAAGCGTATTGCGTCAACTTAATGTACTTGTCCAGTACATTAAGTTGAACCTTCAGCCTATCTGAGGTACAATTACATAGGAATGGGTGTAGAAAAGATCAGGATCATAATTGCCGATGACCATGCGGTGGTGCGTGAAGGCACCCGCGAATTGCTCCAAAAAGAAGTGGATTTGGAGGTCGTCGGTGAGGCCGGGGATGGTGAAGAAGCAGTGAGGCTGGTCAGAGACCTTAAGCCGGATGTGGCCATAATGGATATCGCCATGCCCCGACTCAACGGTATCGAAGCAACGAAGCAGATTAAAACCATCTCACCGGGCACAGCGGTGCTTATGCTTACCGCGTACGAGCACGACCAGTATGTCTTTGCCCTTCTTGAGGCCGGGGCTGCCGGATACCTGTTGAAGGATGTCCCCAGTGAAACGCTTATTAAGGCCGTTCGAGCAGTGCATGCCGGTGAATCGGCGCTGCACCCGGTTATTGCCCGCAAGGCGCTGGACCACTTCATGCGTACTACTACTAAGACCGGGGGGCCTAAAACCCAGCCCCTCACTGATAGGGAGACAGAAGTGCTCCGATTAGCTGCAAAGGGACAAAGTAATAGAGAAATTGCTGATGAGCTTAGCCTGAGCATGCGCACAGTCCAGGCTCATCTGAGAAATATATTCAACAAACTAAAGGTAGGTTCACGCACGGAGGCAGTGATCGCCGCATTAAAGAACGGACTGCTTACCTTTGAGGACATAACTGATTCTTAGGATGAACTAGAAGTACCCATCATACTAAACGTAATGGCATAAATAAATGCTTACGGGGTAAGAGGGACTTCCAAATACTGATCTCCAAACTCTAAGCAAATTCAAATAGCCCAGATCACAGCCCCTAAACCGACAACAATCAGATTCTTTATGACTGCAGGGAGACATCTCGTCTTTGTAGGAAGAGGTGGGATATGAATGACAGGAAAAAGGGGGGGCACCAGGTAGCACCGCCAAGGACACAAGCTACCCGGGAGGAATTGCAGCAGACTGTTTCTGTTTTTAAGGATAACGAGCAATCGCTGGCAGCCCTGAACGCTATCTCTGATCTTATTACTCAACCCCTGGAAATTCGACAAGTCCTCACGCTTGTGGCCGAAAAAACTATGGAAGTAATGGATGCAGATGCTGTTCTTATATTCCTCGTAGATGAGAAAAATCAGCAGCTTATACTGGAAGTCAGCAAGGGAGCCTCACAGAAATTCGTATCCAGCGTGGAGAGGGTTAAAATAGGGGAAGGCTTTAACGGAACAGTGGCACAAACGGGTAACGTCCTGCTGGTGGATGATGCTACTACCGATCCTCTGTTAAGCAGGCAGGCTGTAGTTATCGAGGGAATAAGGTCACAGCTTATCGTTCCATTACGATCCAGGGGAAGGGTGATGGGAACCCTCTGCATAGCTAATCGCGTGCCTGGAAAGTTCCACGTTGGTGAGGTGGCATTGCTAAGCAGCATTGGCAATACCCTTGGGGCTGGCCTTGAGAACGCCAGTCTTCTATGGGAAATGAAACAGGCACTGACATTATTACGACAATCGGAGGAGAAGTATCGCGACCTTTTCGAGAATGCTTATGATGCCATCTGGTTGCATGATTTAGATGGCACTATGCTTGCTTCGAACAAAGCTTGTGAGAAGCTTACCGGGTACTCCTCAGGGGAGTTTAAGAATACACATATCTGTAACCTGCTTTCCAAGTATAGCCTTTCTTGCATGGAGCAGATAGAGCGGGGATTGATACGGAATGAGGATGTCGATTATCGTTGTGAGGGGGAATTGATCAAGAAAGGTGGTGCGACTGCCACTGTCCAGATAACAACCAGCTTAATAACCCACGATGGTGAAGTCGTAGGCTTTCAGCACTCCGCCCGGGATATAACGGAAGAGAGGAAATTACAGGAGAACCTTCACTATTACCTGCAGCAGGTCACCAGAGCTCAAGAAGAAGAACGCAAGCGGATCGCCCGGGAATTACATGACGAGACCCTGCAGAACTTAATCGCAATCTCACGCCAGCTGGAGAAGATCACCTCCAGCGATGCGCTATGGGAGGAGAGCATTGAAGCTGTGCGTGATTTCAAGAAAAAAATTGAGATTGCAGTGCAGGAGATACGCCGTTTCAGCCACGACCTGCGACCCTCAGTGCTGGATGATCTGGGTCTGCTGCCTGCACTGGAACTGCTAGCCGACGATCTAGACAAGCAGGGAATCGCTACCAGCTTCAAAACGGTCGGCGAGGCGAGACGGCTTGTCCCTGAAGTGGAGGTGATGCTGTTTCGCATTGCGCAGGAGGCAATAAGTAACATATGGCGACACTCTCAAGCTTCAGCAGCGGAACTTGTTATAGAGTTTGACGATGCTTTGGTAAAGCTGAACATCAGCGATGACGGTAAAGGTTTTGGAGTACCACAAAGGGTGGTTGATATGGCTGGCCTGGGCAAGCTGGGATTGACAGGCATGTACGAGCGAGCCAAGTTACTCGGCGGCAATCTATTACTTACATCCAATCGGGGTAAGGGGACAACGGTAACTGTCGAAGTACCCTTAAAAGTGTTCAACGGCGGTAGAAACACCAGCTATGGAAGAAATAATGCACCTCCTCCTTAGAGCAGGCTGACCAATACAGGAACAGCATTGTAGAAATCTGAAGCGAAGACAGGGAGCAGTAAGAATAAATATAGATCGGGTTGGGAAAGTGAAGATTGAAGTTCCATTGCTCCCAGGCGACCACAACCCAGGATTATATCTTGGTTCATAGTGTCAAGGAGTACCTGAGAAGCAGCATTAGATATTTCCCCTTTTGAGAAACATAATGTCAAGTTATTATCCAATCTTCCTGGATTTAAAGGGACGGAGATGCGTCGTGGTTGGTGGAGGTTCGGTGGCAGAACGTAAAATAGGGATGCTCCTTGAACACCAGGCGTCGGTGACAGTGATAAGTCCTACACTGTGCCAGGGATTGCAGCATCTTGCGGAGCAGGGTGCCATTCAAACGATTATTCGGAATTACCATACGGGTGATCTGGAGGAAGCTTTCCTGGTTATTGCTGCTACCGATGACCCGTGTATCAATGCCGCCATAGCAGATCAAAGGGGAAAACAGAGGGCCCTGGTAAATGTAGTTGATAATCCCGAAATCTCCGATTTCATCGTCCCCGCACTGGTACGTCGTGGAGATATCACTATTGCTATCTCCACTGCAGGCAAGAGCCCTGCATTAGCGCGAAAAATCCGAGCTGAGCTGGAGAAAAACTTTGGTGCAGAGTATGCTTCTTTGGTCAGGTTGGTCAATGAGGTCCGCTCCGAATTAAAAAGTAGGGGTGTTACTGTTCATGGCGATGACTGGCAAGAAGTTTTAGACCTAGATTCACTGATAGAAATGATACGGGCTGGCCGAGCTGAGGAAGTAAAAGCAATCCTCCTTCACAATTTGAATAAGCTGGAAGGGGGGGGCACAAAGTGAAGCTAGCTGATATGAATATTTGCGTAGTAGGCGTGAATCACAGCACGACAACAGTTGCGATTAGAGAGAAACTGGCTATCAGCACTAGACAGCTCAGTGATGCACTGGTTTCGCTTGGTAGCTACGTGGACCACGGTATTATTCTGTCTACATGCAATAGGACTGAGATTTATACGGTGAGCGGTGATGACCATAACACCGAGCAATCCAGTGCCGACTTCCTGAGGAATTATTCAGATTTATCAGATAAAGATCTACGACGCCATATTTATGTATATAAGGATAAAGGGGCCGTAGAGCATCTTTTTCGCGTGGCATCCGGGCTTAACTCAATGATCATAGGTGAGTATGAGATCCTAGGGCAGGTAGCTCGAGCATTGGATGTTGCTGAAAGAGTTAAAATGGCGAATTTCCCCTTGTGTAATCTCTTCCGGAATGCTATCCGTACAGGTAGGCAGGTTCGGGAAGAGACATTGATTAGCAGAAATGCGCTTTCGGTTGGTTCTGTAGCGATAGATCTAGCTATAGGGGCTCTCGGTAGCCTCAGCAACTGTAGGGTTTTGGTTATCGGCGCTGGCGAAGCTGGTATGCTTGTGGCTAGAGCAGCTAAAGGAAGGGGTGCTCAGGAGATAGCTGTCACCAGCCGATCTGAGGAAAGAGCTGCAACAGTGGCGGCGGCGCTAGGGGGGGGGTTGGCTTCTATGAGCAACCTAGAAGCTGAGTTAAGTATTTCAGATATAGTTATTAGCTGCACAGGAGCACCACATTTAATATTAGACCTGAACCTGCTAAAAGAGTCTATGAAAACTCGCCCAGAGCTACCTCTAGTGGTCATTGATATTGCAGTGCCCCGGGATGTAGATCCAGCAGTAGAGCAAATAAACAATGTATTCCTGTACAATATCGACCACCTCACCGAGGTTTCCGAGTCAAATCGTGAGTTGAGAGAGAAGGAAATCCATAGTGCTGAGGCAATTATTGATACGCAAGCAGATAAATTCTTCCGGTGGTGGCGAGCTCTGGAGGTAAGGCCCACAGTAAGTGCCCTAGTAAAGAAAACCGAGGGCATACGCCGACGGCAATTATCCGCGACGGTTAAGAAACTTAACGGATTATCTGAGGAAGAGCTAGCCAGCCTGGATGCCATGACTAAAGCAATTGTAAAAAAAATACTCCATGAACCAATACAGTACCTTAAAGAACATCCACATCATGTAGAAAGCCATACGAAATTGGTTCGTGATATTTTCGGTCTTGACGGGGACAAGAGAGAGTGAGCAAGAACATAGTTGTTGGTTCGCGGAGTAGCAGGCTAGCAGTATTACAGGCAAAAGAGCTCATGGGGCAACTGAGAAATGCAATGCCCGAGCTTGAACTTAGCCTTGTCAAGATTAAAACGCAGGGCGACAAAGACCACAAATCTCCTCTCATCCAAATAGGTGGACGTGGAGTATTCGTAAAGGAACTTGAGGATGCCTTGCTCGGGGGCGAGATAGATATAGCGGTACATAGTCTTAAGGATATGCCCAGCCAACTTGCGGCCGGGCTTGAAATAGCAGCAGTGCCAGTACGACGTGACCCACGGGACGCTCTGGTCTCTGGCTCACGTAGGACACTGGCCCAATTACCTCCCGGAGCCCGCATTGGTACCGGCAGTCAGCGGCGTGCTGTGGAATTACAGGCTTTCCGTCCCGATCTTAAGATATGCCCTTTAAGGGGCAATGTTGATACTCGGGTAAACAAGGTGCGCTCTGGAGAGTTAGACGGAATTATCGTCGCCGCTGCTGCCCTTGAACGTATGGGCTGGCGGGACAAAGCGACCGAGTATCTACCGATCGAAATTTTTATGCCAGCGGCATGTCAGGGAGCACTGGGTGTGGAAGTGAGGGCAGGAGATGGAGCAGCAGCAACAGTAGCTTTGGTTAACGATGAAGCCAGTTGGCAGACGACTACTGCTGAGCGAGCATTCCTGCGCACCCTGGGCGGTGGCTGTCGGTCCACCATAGCTGCCATTGCCCGCGTGGAAGACAACGATACCCTACATATAGAGGGTATGGTGGCAGGGACGCTATCGAGAAAGGTAATCAGGGCAAAACTATCGGGCTTATCACAGATGCCAGAGCAACTTGGCGAGAGGCTCGCTCAGAAGATGTTGGATATGGGCGCTGGAAAGCTTATTGAGGAGGCGCTGTTATCTACGAATCAGTGAGTGGCAAAGTCTATCTGGTGGGTGCCGGGCCCGGTGATCCTGAACTCGTCACACTCAAGGCTGCTAAATGCCTGGCTGAGGCTGATGTTGTAATATACGACAGGTTAGTAGATGACCGCCTGCTTATAGATGTACCATCAAAGGCAGAATTGATATATGTTGGTAAGAAAGCTGGACACCATACCCTTGAACAGCCCAAAATAAACCAGCTTCTAGTAGACAAGGCTAAAGAGGGTAAGATTGTGGTGAGGCTTAAAGGGGGAGACCCCTTTCTTCTCGGCCGTGGTGGTGAAGAAGCTGAGGCGCTGTCAAATGTCGGCATACCATTCGTGGTAGTCCCCGGTGTCACTTCTTCAATAGCAGTGCCTGCTTACGCTGGCATCCCTGTAACCCACCGCAGCCTAGCTTCGTCAGTAGGGATAGTCACAGGACATGAGGATCCGACCAAGGGTGGCTCCAGCATTGTCTGGGAGAAGTTGGCCACCGGCGTTGATACCCTGGTTTTCCTAATGGGTACGGGTAATTTGGCACAGATAGCCGATGAGTTGGTGAGGAATGGACGTCCACCATCGACCCCGGTCGCCATCATTCGAGAAGGTACCAGCCCTCACCAGCAGACACTGGTAGGCACCCTGGCCGATATCGCTGCCAAAGCCACCGAGAGCGGTATTCAGTCCCCAGCACTCATCGTAGTCGGAGAAGTAGTGAGGCTCAGAGAGCGATTGCGCTGGTACGATAACCAGCCGCTCTTTGGCAAGCGGGTGCTGGTGACCAGGTCCAGGAAGCAAGCCAGCGTCCTCAGCCAGCTCCTTGCCCGCCACGGTGTTATTCCGGTAGAATTGCCCACTATTGAGATACAGGCTATACCTGATAATAGGGAGCTTGATAAAGCTATTGCTCACTTGCCGGACTACTCATGGCTTATATTCACCAGCGTTAATGGCGTCGAAATCTTTTTTAGTCATCTGCACGACCTCGGACGTGACTCGAGGGCCCTGGGTGGAGTCAGGTTATGCGCAATCGGCCCTGCCACTGCCGCTGCTCTGGAGCGCTTCGGGCTAATCGCCGACCGCATCCCTCCGGAGTATATTGGCGAGGCTATAGCTGAAAGCCTTCAGGAGGAAAACATAGCAGGCAAGCGCATCCTACTGCCCCGATCTGAAGCAGCCACTCCTGAATTAGTGACCAGGCTCGATCAACTTGGGGCTAAGGTAGATGAGATAGCCATCTATCGAACCGTCCTGCCTCAAGCAGACCCGGGCAGCGGAAAACAAATGCTGCTTGCAGGGGAAATTGATATTACCACTTTTACCAGTTCGTCCACAGTAAAGCATCTGGTTTCTTTGCTCGGCGCAGAGTGGGAAGCTGTAAACCGGACCAGGGTTGCCTGTATTGGGCCTGTCACAGCTGCAACCGCTGCCCAGCTAGGTGTACGCGTAGATGTTGTAGCAAAAGAGCACACCATCCCTGGCCTGGTTCAAGTCATAATCGAGGACTACCGAAAAAACAGGGAGGTTTCATAGTGGCTTTATTTCCTCAGATTAGGCTTCGCCGCCTGCGACGCACTGCAGCGCTTAGAGAAATGGTCCAGGAGACCAGGCTGCATGTAACTGATCTTATCTATCCTCTCTTCGTTGTTGCAGGACGGGGTGTTAAGAAAGAAATCCCCTCCCTCCCGGGAAATTTCCATCTCTCCTCTGACCTTCTCGTCAAAGAGGCCGAGAGTGCAGCCAATCTGGGTATACCGGCGGTACTGCTCTTCGGCTTACCTAAAACCAAGGATGATACAGGCTCCGGCGCTTACAACGCGAAAGGGGTTGTCCAGCAGGCAATTAAAGAGATCAAGCGGGCTATGCCGGAACTGGTGATCATCACCGATGTCTGCCTTTGCCAGTATACCAATCATGGGCAGTGCGGAGTGGTAGTAGACGGGTATGTGGACAATGATAAGACACTGGAGCTCATAACCCGAACTGCACTGTCACATGCTGAAGCTGGAGCTGATATGGTAGCACCTTCCGACATGATGGATGGCCGTGTGGCTGCCGTCCGTGGAGAACTGGATACCAACGGCTTCCAGAATACGATTATTCTATCCTACGCAGCTAAATATGCCTCAGCTTTCTACGGACCCTTTCGGGAGGCGGCTGAGTCCACTCCACAATTTGGTGATCGCTGCTCATACCAGCTTGACCCTCCAAATCTACGTCAGGCTTTGTATGAAGTGGAAATGGATATCCAGGAGGGGGCTGATATCATTATGGTCAAACCAGCACTTGCCTATCTAGATATCATCGCGCAGGTGCGGCAGCGTTTCTACGTCCCTGTAGCCGCCTTCAATGTCAGCGGTGAGTTTGCCATGATTAAAGCGGCAGCCGAAAAAGGTTGGCTCAATGAGGAAGCCTGTGTTATGGAGGTGCTCACCGCGATAAAGAGAGCTGGTGCAGACCTCATCGTAACCTACCATGCGAAGGAGGTAGCCCGTTGGCTGAAGTCGGGCAACCTGATATAGAAGCGAGAATCAATAGAGAGGGTTCTGATAAGCTGTTCGCCGAGGCAGGGCGCTATATCGCCGGTGGGGTCAACAGCCCGGTAAGAGCCTTTCGAGCCGTTGGGGGCAGGCCGCTCTTCATCAGCAAAGGGCAGGGTTCTCATATCTACGATGTTGATGGTAACGCCTTCGTAGATTACGTCTGCTCATGGGGAGCGCTTATCACCGGCCATGCCCACCCGCAAATAGTCGCTGCTCTAAAGGACGTCGTAGAAAACGGAACGAGCTTTGGAGCGCCAACGGAAAGAGAGACCCTCCTCGCCAGAATGATAAACAGCGCCATACCCTCTATGCAACTGGTGCGCTTTGTCAATTCAGGTACAGAAGCTACCATGAGTGCCCTGCGGCTAGCGCGAGCCTTCACCGGCAGGGATAAGATACTTAAGTTCTCCGGCTGCTACCATGGACACTCCGATAGCCTTCTAGCCAAAGCGGGATCAGGGATTGCAACCCTGGGTCTGCCCGACAGCGCCGGCGTGCCGAGGGCTCATACGAGGAACACCATCGTCGCGGCCTACAATAGTCTCGAAAGTGTTAAAAGGATTTTCCGCCGCTTTGGTGAACAGATAGCAGCTATTATCGTCGAGCCGGTGGCGGCCAACATGGGGGTAGTACCGCCTAAGCCCGGTTTTCTGGAAGGCTTGCGCAGTATTTCCAACGATAACGGTAGCTTGCTTATCTTCGATGAGGTAATAACCGGCTTCCGCCTGGCCTACGGTGGAGCCCAGGGAATATATGGAGTGTCACCCGATCTAACCTGTCTTGGCAAGATTATCGGCGGCGGCTTACCCGTGGGTGCATATGGCGGTCGAAAGGGTATCATGGAGTTGGTGGCTCCACTTGGGCCCGTGTACCAGGCAGGCACTCTATCCGGCAATCCGTTAGCTATGGCTGCCGGAATTGAGGCTCTCAGCATTCTGCGTGAACCAGGCACTTACACGAAGTTAGATGATCGATCTACTATGCTGGCTCGAGGGCTGGAGAGAGCAGCAGCAAAGGCCGGAGTTAAGCTATCAATCACCCGTGTAGGCTCTATCCTTACTCCATTCTTCAATCTCAGCGATATTACCGACTATACGTCAGCTCTTTCCTCAGATACAGCTCTCTATGCCCGTTTCTTCAATCATATGTTGGAGCAAGGTATCTATCTACCACCATCGCAGTTTGAAGCAGTTTTCATGTCCTTAGCACATACTGAAGAAGACATCGAGAAAACGCTCACTGCCGCTTCTATCGCCATTCGCACCTGTGTAGCATAAA
>RCNB010000772.1_pt1 | contig 20849 bp, 16 predicted proteins | sample 2041321 | NCBI WGS metagenome assembly RCNB01 (sample SAMN09708232, study PRJNA481090) | Marine sediment metagenome, whole genome shotgun sequencing project. | reverse complement strand
TGAAAATGGAACTCTCTTTACCGAAAACGCACAAAATAGTCTGTGTAAGAGGAAAAGTTAAATGGGCCAAGAGTCTTTATGGTGACGAAGTTTTTGAAATAGGATTAGAATTTGTGGATATGCCTCCTAATATAATAGCTTCCCTAAGAAGCCATCTCTACAACAATTAGAAGATAGGTAAAAGAAGGCTCACGACGATACTTCAAGACATTTCCGAGGTTGAGGTCAGGAAGAGGCTGGCTGGGTAAAGGGAATAATTTAAAATTATATACTGGGGTAAATAAATGGCAGAAGATATCAGAATCTGGGAACTATCAGAGGATACAAAATTAAAGGAAATAAAGAAATCAAAACTAGATTTGGAGAGTAGATTAGAGCAATGGATAGAAGACGATATCTCAATTATTTCTAATGACTTGATTATAATTGGCAGGCAGATAGAAACCGATTTTGGAGGTATTATTGACCTTTTGTGCATTGATAGAAATGGTGACATAGTAGTAATTGAGCTTAAAAGAGAAAAGACTCCTAGAGAGATAACCGCCCAAGTCTTGGAGTATGCTTCCTGGATTAAAGATTTATCAAATGAACAGGTAACAGAAATTGCCAATGAATATTTAGGCGAAAAAGGTCCTCTTGAAAATTTATTTAAAAATAGCTTAGATGAAGAGCTGCCAGAAATATTAAATGAAAGCCATAAAATGTTAATAGTAGCTACAGAGATAGATAGCAGTACAGAAAGAATAATCAACTATCTCTCTGATTCTCATAGAGTGGCAATAAATGCTATCTCTTTTCAGTATTTTAAGGATGAAAGAAATGAAAAGGAGTATTTGGCAAGAGCATTTTTGATAGAACCTGACCTAGTTGAGAGGATACGTATATCTAAGAGGAAGCCTCCATTAACTTTTGAGCAATTTAAAGATATTGCTGAAGAAAATGGAGTAGGAGAATTGTTCAATTGTTTCATCCAAGATGTGACAGATTTATTTGACTCAAGAGGTACAACGAGAAGTACTATCAGTTGGTCTGGAAGGATGGGAATGAGTATGAATACAATACTCAACATAATACCAAAGGAAAGTAATGGAAAAGATGGACTTCGATTTTATGTATATATTGAGAGATTATCTTACTATTTAAATACAGAGATAGAAAATTTGAAAAATTATTTACCTGAGAACGTTGAAGAAGGAAGGAAATGGAATGTAGATTCTCCTGCCATTTTTGGATATTTTAAAACCGAAGAAGAGGCAAAAAAATTCTCAGCAGGAGTGAGGTCTTTAAAACCATAATCTAGGCGAGTGCGAGGCAGCGACCCTGAAGCCCTGACTTCCAAAAATTAAAGAATGGGTGACCTGCCCCCTATTAATGTATCACTTTTAAAGAGAGAATATTAGGCCCGAAAGCCTCTGGAGCCGGTGGCTTGTACCCCAAAGAACTATGAGGCCGATAGCAATTATATTCCCTTCGCCACTGTTCCAAAAGAACTCTGGCTTCTAATAACGTATCAAAAATCTCTCCGTTGAGCAATTCGTCTCGTAGCTTCCCATTAAATGATTCAACATACCCATTTTCCCAAGGACTGCCTGGTTCTATAAACAGTGTGGTGACTCCAAGATCGTCTAGCCACATTCTAACCGCTTTAGCCGTAAACTCAGGGCCGTTGTCCGAACGGATATGTTCTGGTAGTCCCCGGCTGATGAATAAATCGTAGAGCTGATCAAGAACATCCTGTGACCGGATCCTCCGAGCTCCATATAAAGTTAAACATTCCCGTGTAAATTCATCAATAATAACCAGAATACGGAGTGCCCGTCCATCTGTAGTTCTGACCAAGACCATATCATAGCTCCAGACATGATTTTTCCTCTCGGGACGAAGACGGATACAAGATCCATCAGTTAACCACAAACGCCTTTTCTTGGGCTGCTTTTTCGGTACTTTCAATCCCTCCTGTCTCCAGATTCTCTCCACACGCTTGTGGTTGACCTTCCAACCTTCATTTTGAAGTAGTGCCGTTATCCGTCGGTATCCGTAGCGGCCGTACTGACTCGCCAAAGTGATAATGCGTTGCACTAATCGCTCCTCATCCTCATGCTCCTTCCGAATATGCCGCTGTGTGGAGAGTGGTTGGTCCAAAACCCTACAAGCTCTCCTCTGAGAAACACTCAACTTCCTACACACGTGTGTCACTGCCCGGCTTCTTTTTACCGGGCTTAGAAGTTTCCCCGGTTGGCTTCCTTCAAAATGGCATTGTCCAATGACAGATCGGCGACAAGTCTTTTAAGCCGTGTGTTTTCCTTCTCAAGGTCTTTCAGTCGCCTAGCTTGGTCCACCCTCATGCCTCCGTACTCTTTTCTCCAGCGATAATAGGTCTGTTCGGCAATCCCCAGTTTCCGCGAGACTTCACAGACGGAAGAGCCCTGATTAAGAAGCACTTCTGCCTCACGAAGCATCGTGATAATCTGTTCTGATCTGAATCTTTTCCTGCTCATTTCCTACTCCTTTTCAGGCAAATTCTAACATATTGCCTGTATCGAGATTAGGGGGGCAGGTCAATTGAGATAGACCTCTTCCTGTGTCACACGAAATACCAAAATCGCAAATATTCTTGTGTGACGTCTTTCGTGACGTTTTGTGACGAAAGTTGCTTATAATCGCCTACATTTGCATATTGATGAGTAAATTAGTGGGAAAGAAAATTTAGTGTTTTCCTCCCTGAAAAGCGGTATTTCCAGGCTGGCTGGGAAGCAGGGATTCGAACCCGGATTCCATGATCCAGAGTCATGTGTCCTACTTGATAGACCTCTCCCTATTTGTCCCCTTTGTCACCAAGTTTGCTTACTATCGCTCACTATCGGCTACGATTGACAATAGTTTACCTCAAGAAAACAAAAACACCTCAGTTGAAAGACAGGAGTTCGAATCCCTCTCCCTCCGCCAATTGACTCAGGTTGAAAAAGTGTTACAATTAGGGCCTACGTCATCCGGTGGAGAGGTGCTGGAGTGGCTGATCAGGATCGCCTGCTAAGCGATTGTTCCAAGAAATTGGAACCGTGGGTTCGAATCCCACCCTCTCCGCCACCCAATCCATTGAACCTTTTTGGCCTCATCTAGAAAAAATCCGATACATAAAAAACCTTTTATGCTAAAATACGTATCTTATAGCTATTAAGAGGAAAATAACAAAGGACTTATAGGGTAATCACCATTTAAATAGACCTAAGATCTTTTCCTCATCCTTTTAGACATCTAAAAGGAAATCAAAATATGAATAGAGGATAAATTATGTCGGTGCAATTATATTGTCAAAGCCATTTCAGTCGTATTCTGACGAAGCTGATGGGTTTAGGGGTAATGCTGATGGTTCTGATGATCCCGGATGCATTTGCATCAGAAGGGCCCCATGCCTTCAGCCTAGTTGATGCCCAAAAATTCGCGGTAGAAAACAACTACGATACCCTCAAGTCTCAGATGAATGTGACTGCAACCGAGAAGAAGATACGGGAGACTGTGGGTGCAGGGCTTCCTCAGATTAGCACCTCGCTCAGCTACACCAACAACATCGAGCTGGTCACCATGCTCATCCCTGATTTTTTCAACGATCCGAACGATATGATCGAGATTCAGTTCGGTACTCAGCATAATGCCACTCTCAACCTCCAAGTCCAGCAGCTCGTGTTCAACGGAAGCTACTTTGTTGGCTTGGCGACTTCCCGTATCTTCAAACGCCTTGCCACTGAGGGTTTAAAGCAGACCAAGCTGGATGTGATGGAAACCGTGTCCCAGACCTATTATCTGATTCTGGTCTCACAGGAAAGTGAAAGAATCATCCAGAGAAACCTGCAAAATCTGGAAAAGACCTTGTATGAAATCCGCGAGCTTTACAAAGAAGGCTTTCTAGAGGAAACAGAAGCTGATGTCATCCAGATCTCGGTAACTGCTCTCAAGAACAGTCTCCAGAACCTCCAGAAGCAGACAGAAACGGTGTACCAGCTTCTGAAATTCCAGATGGGTATCGACCTCTCCGAAGAGATAATGCTCACGAATAGTTTGGAAGACATCATCTCGGAACAGGATATAAAAACGGCGCTGTCGGGAAGTTTCGACCTGGAAGATAATGTCGATTATCGCCTGATCCAAACCCAAGAAAAACTGGCTGAGATGAATCTCAAGAATGAAAAGGCACAGTACTGGCCCACCGTCGGTGCGTATTACTCCTTATCGTACATGGCACAGCGGAATAAATTCAGTTTTTTAGACTTCGATGAGAAATGGTATCGCTCTCAGGCTATTGGAGTGAATCTGAACATGCCAGTCTTCAGGAGTGGAGCGCAAAAGGCCCGTGTCCAACAGGCCTCGATCGCGCTGGACCAGGCTCACCAGACCACGCTTCAGGTTTCTCAAGGTCTACTTCTTGAGGAAGCCCAGGCAAAAAACGCTCTTTCGTCAGCCTACGAGAACTATATCAATGTCAAGGACAATATGGCGCTTTCCAAGAAGATTTACGACAAGACATTGATCAAATACCAGGAAGGATTGGCCTCCAGCACTGACCTTACCCAGGCCAACGACCGATACCTTGCGGCTCAGGCCAACTACATTCAGGCTTTATCTGAACTTCTGGATGCAAAAAACGCGCTGGATAGGCTCCGCAATGATTATCAAGTCTCGATAGAAGGATAAAACCATGAACAAAAACAAATTATTTATTCCGGTTTTGATTATGCTGCTTATTTCCTCGTGTGGCTCCCCCCAAGACAAACAGGGACAGCTGGCACGGTTGGAAGCCCAGCAGGAGGCTCTCAGTGCCCAGATAGAAAAGTTGAAAGCCGAGATCGCAGGAGAAAATATTGCAGCTCCCAAGGAGGCTTTGGTTTATGTTCGCAGTATCGAAGTGCAGCCCACACTGTTCCGGCACTATATCCAAGCTCAAGGTACTGTGGAGTCGGATAACAATATCCTGATCCCCGCTCAATCTAGCGGTGTCGTGAAAAAGATCCTTGTTCGTCAAGGTGACAGGGTGAATCAAGGACAACTTTTAGCGGAGTTGGACGGTGCTATTATGGAGCGCGGCATCGATGAGTTGACACATTCCTTACAACTGGTCACCACCATATACGAACGGCAGGAGCGTCTTTGGAAAAAAAATATAGGCAGCGAGCTTGAATACCTCCAAGCTAAAAACAACAAAGAAAACCTCGAGAAAAAACTAGAGACCCTCAATGAACAGCACCAACTTACCAAAATCCATGCTCCGATAAGCGGCACAGTGGATGATGTGATTATCAAAGTAGGGGAGATGGCTGCAGCGGGTTATGGAACCATCCGTATCGTCCAATTGTCTCAGCTAAAGATCACCGCTTCCCTCTCAGAAAGTTACATCTCGCGGATTGCAAGACACCATCCTGTCAAGGTGCAGGTCCCTGTCGTGGGAGGAGAGATGGAGCTGAAGATCGATGCTGTATCGCAGGTGATAGATCCGAACAATCGTACTTTCCAGATCGAGATCCGAATCCCAGCTCATGAAAAAGGTCTGAAACCAAATATGCTGTCGGTTGTAACCATCAATGATTACACCAACACGGAAGCACTTGCAGTTCCTCAGAATGTAGTCCAAGATACAGGAACCGATAATTTCCTTTTTGTGGCCGAAAAGCAGAATAACGACTGGATAGCTCACCGCCGAACCGTGACCTTGGGCGAAAATTACGATGACCGTGTCGAGATCCGGGAAGGCCTCAGTGCTGGAGAGTTTGTGATCACCTTCGGATTCCAGGCCCTGGCAGATGGTCAGACCGTTTCCATACAGCAGGAAAAGTAAGAAAGGATGCCATGAAGTATAAAGAATTCAAACCCAGCAATGTCGCGATCTCCAACCGCACGACTATCTATATTTTCACCGTTTTGCTTATAATCTTCGGTATCATTCAGTATAATGCCACTCCTAAAGAACGGTTTCCTGAGATCATCTTTCCTTATTTTATGATAGGGACGATCCATCCAGGAACGGCTCCTGCAGATGTGGAAAATCTGATCACACGGCCTATAGAAAAACAGCTGGAAGGAATCGACGGTGTTAAACAGATTTCCAGTAACTCTATACAAGATTATTCCTCTATTTTTGTCGAATTCGAGCTTACAGCCGATGAAACCCAGGCCTATCTGGATGTGAAACAGGCCGTGGATGATGCACGGCCAGAACTTCCGACAGACCTTTTCCAGGAACCTCAAATCTCACGGATCGACCTGTCAGAGATCCCGGTCCTGTTTATCAACCTCTCAGGAGACCTCGGTTTGGTCAAGCTAAAGGAGATCGCCGAAAAACTTCAGGATAGGATCGAGGCTCTAGAGGAGATCACCAGAGCCGACATTGCCGGCGCACTCGATCGAGAGATCCAGATCAATGTGGATCTCTACAAAATGCAGGCCGCTGGGCTCTCCTTCAACACCATCCAAAACGCCGTGTCTTTTGAAAATCTGACGATTTCAGCCGGTCAGATCGACACCGACGGGATGAGACGCAATCTTCGTGTTGTGGGAGAGTTTCGCAATGTCGACGAGATCGCTGATCTTATGCTCCAGGAGGGCATCTACCTCAAGGACATCGCCGAGGTCAAGGACGGATACAAAGATAGGGAAAGTTATGCCCGGCTAAACGGACAGGATGTCGTGACCCTCAATATCATCAAAAAAAGCGGCGGGAACTTGATCATCGCTGTGGACAAGATCAAGTCCATAATGACCGATTATCAGAAAACTGCACCCGAGAATCTGACCATCACGCTCACTGGAGATAGCAGCACCCAAACTAGGAACTCCGTCAGCGACCTGTTCAACACTGTGATTCTTGGTTTCATCATAGTTGTGTTCGTCTTGATGTTTTTTATGGGTGAGGCCAATGCGCTGTTTGTGGGCGTATCCATCCCCCTTTCCATGTTGATCGCTTTCATCTTCATTCCTATGGTGGGATTCACGATGAACATGGTGGTGCTGATGTCTTTCATCATGGTGCTGGGGATCGTGGTGGATAACTCCATCGTCGTGGTGGAAAACGTCTACCGGCACTTCACGACGACAGAAGGCCTGGGCATAATCCCGGCTACCAAACGAGGTGTGGGCGAGATCGCATTGGCCGTATTTACCGGGACATTGACCACAATCGCGCCCTTTTTTCCCCTGATCTTCATGCCTGGTCTTCCAGGAAAATTCATGTCATTCTTGCCTATCACGATCATCATCACACTTGCGGCCTCTATTTTGGTGGCCTATATCATGAATCCGGTATTTGCAGTCTCATTCATGAAACGACCGAACCCTGAAGATGCTCAAAAGCGGTTCCAGCTTCCTTCAAAAAAAGCCATCATTTTGACGATCGTTGCGTTGGCCCTGGTCGTATTATTGAATGCTTCTGGCGTTCGAATACTGGCCAATCTGTTGATTTTTGGTTTGATCCTATACTACCTCTTCAAATACGTGCTGCATTTTTTGGTGGACAAGTTCCAGTGCTGTGTGCTGCCGAAATTTCTAGACTTTTACCGTAAAATCCTGACCTTTTCCCTTAAAGGGAAGCGGCCGTACTTGGTGGTTACATCTATCATTCTCCTCTTGATTTTTACTTTTTTCCTGATGGGGATCAAAACACCTCGAGTCGTGTTTTTCCCCGGCGGTGACCCGAACTCCCTATACGTTTACATCACTTTACCTGAGGGTACTCATATCGATGTGACAAACGATGTCTGTAAGAAGGTAGAGGCCAAAGTATTTAACGTTTTGGGACAGGATAATCCGGACGTGGAGTCCGTGGTTTCCAACGTGGCGCTTGGTGCAGGTGCTAGTCTATTCGAACGTTTTTCCCAGGACAAATTGGCCAAAGTCACCATAACATTTGTGGAATACAAATTCCGGGCCGGACCCCGAACCCGTACGTATCTGGATAAACTAAGGACAGAGGTGAAAGGAATTCCCGGTGCCCAGATCCGCATCGACCGGGAAGCCATGGGCCCCCCGACCGGAATGCCGATCAACATCGAGATATCTGGAGAGGACATAGACGAAATGGTGGCTATTTCCGAACGTTTCATCGAATTCGTCGAGTCTCTGAATATCGCGGGTATCGAGAAACTCAAATCCAGCATGGAGGTCAACAAACCTGAGCTGATACTGGAACTCGACCGCAAAAAAGCCAACAAACTGGGAATGAGCACTGCTCAGATCGGCATGGCTATGCGCACCGCCATCTACGGCTTGGAGATCTCAAAGTTTAGAGAAGGCGATGAGGAATATCCGATCCAGTTGCGCCTGGCCAAAAAATATAGGGAAGACATCGGTGTGCTTCTCAGTCAAGAGATCAGCGTGCCCTCCAGGCAGCCGAACTCTCCTCCCTACAGGGTACCCCTCGCATCTGTGGCCAATGTTTCTTATCAGACCAGCTACGGCGGCATCCAGCGAATCGACAACAAGCGGGTCATCACAGTCTCTTCCAACGTGCTCTCCGGGCACAATGCCAATGAGATCATTTTCCGAATTGGCCGTGCACTGCCCAAGTTTCCCCTCCCCGATGGGTACTCCATCCAGTTCACAGGCGAACAAGACATGCAGAAGGAGACTGGGCAGTTTATGGTCCTGGCCATGTTCATCGCGCTCGCTTTGATCTTTATCATCCTGGTTGCCCAGTTCAACTCCATTGCTAAACCCCTAATCATCATCTCGATGTTTTTTTTCAGTTTCATCGGGGTTTTGCTGGGATTTGTGATTTTTGAGATCGATATCTCTATCATGATGACTGGGATGGGGATCATTGCCGTTGCAGGAGTTGTGGTGAAAAACGGCATCATCATCATAGACTACATCGATAACCGAATCGAATCGGGGATGGACAAAATGGAGGCGATTATTCAGGCTGGGGCTACACGTCTCACGCCAGTTCTCCTCACAGCTCTTTCCACCGTCTTGGGACTCGTTCCGTTGGCCATCGGTATGAACTTCAACTTCCAGACTTTGCTAACCCGTCTCGATCCACAAATTTACTTTGGAGGGGACAATGCAGCCTTCTGGAATCCGCTTGCTATGACAATCATTTTCGGGCTTTCTTTTGCCACCATACTTACGTTGGTGGTGGTCCCGGCAATGTACACCATATTTTTTATGCGTCGAAAGAAAAAGCAATAATTGGCTGAATTTCAGGATTGTATCCGCAATCTCCTACACCTACATGATGCATTTTTATATTCGTGACATTTCACTTCATTTGCATGGAAATCTGGGGAAATAGAGATGCTTCCTCTGGAGAATCTTTTCTTGACAAGATGGGGATAACTGAGATATTTTGTCTATCGAACACTCATTTTTATAATGAAGAGTATTCCTTTATTATAAAGGAGTTTTTTCGTTTGAGGAGGAACCTGTCGGGAGTTAAGGAAGAATTATGGAGAAGATAGGAAAATATGAAATTATTGAGCTCCTGGGCAAGGGAGCCATGGGGATCGTGTATAAAGCTCTAGACCCGGATATCGACCGTGAAGTTGCCATCAAAACAATCCGTTTCGACTTAATTTCTGATGACGAAGAAAAAGATGAACTAATGTTGAGGTTTATCCGGGAAGCCCGAGCCGCAGGCAAGCTCGTCCATCCCAATATTATAACCATCCATGATGTGGGAAAAGAAAAAGACATGACCTACATCGTCATGCAGTGTATTGAAGGCCCCAGCCTTCAGAATTGGATCGCTTCAAAGAAAAAATTTTCTGCCCCCCATATCATCAAGCTCATCCTTCAACTCTGTGATGCTCTGAATTTTGCTCATCAGAATGGTATTGTGCATCGGGATATCAAGCCTGCCAATATTCTTCTGGATGATAACGGAAAACCACATATCTGTGATTTCGGAGTGGCTCATGTCGAGATGTCGACTATAACTCAAACTGGTGCAACTATAGGAACCCCCAGCTATATGTCACCCGAGCAGGTGATGGGCAAAAAGATCGATAAGCGTTCGGATGTATTTTCTTTAGGAGCCATCTTGTACGAACTCCTCACGGGGAGGAGGCCTTTTGAGGGCGAAAGCATCACGACGGTTATCTACAAAATAGTAAACGAAGAAGCCGTTCCTTGTACCCAAATCAGAAAAGAGCTCCCACAGGAATTCGAACAAATAATGAAAAAAGCTCTTTCCAAGGATCCGGATGGAAGGTATAGCTCTTGTGAAGAGTTCGCTGCTGATTTAAAGAAAATCACACATTTTTCTGATGAAACCCTTGCCATGACTGGTATTTCAGAATCTGCGTTAACCATGCAAGCCCCAGTGAAAAAGAGAAAAAAAATTTTCCTTCCTTTAGCTTTGGCAGGAGCTGTCATCGTTATCGGGATCGGGGGATATTTCCTGTACCAAAAATTTGGGAACAAATCATCCTCTTCAGAGGAAATAAAACCCACCCTGATTGAAAGCGCTCCACTAGAATCTCGTTCGATGAATCCTGTTTTGGAGGTTTTAGAGACGGAATCAGATAAGCTGGTGAATAGTTTTAATAAAGGTAATTATGCTGAGGCTATCAGGATTGCACAGAGTATTTTGGCCCAAGATAAGCAGAATGAAGATGCGCTCGATTATCTTGCCAAAGCAAGAAGCAAATTGAGCGAGAGCCAGATTGCCAAGTATATCAGTGCTGGAAAACAAGATTACGATAACGGTAACTATGAGCAAAGCAAAGTCAACATGGAACAAGTCTTAAAAATAAACAGTAAAAGCGTGGAGGCTAAGCGCTACTATAATTTAGCGGACAAGGCTCTATCCGAAGAGTCCATCCGCCAAATTGTAGAACGCCAGAGCAGCGCTCAGGAAAAGAAGGATCTTTTGGCCTTTTTGAGTGATATCGGTCCAGATGCCCTTTTGGCAAAAAAGAAGACCGATGCCATGCAATTGTTTAATAACTATGATAATATCAAATCTCGAATTGACGATCTTGCGATCAGCTTTATTGATTCCAACCATGCTGATGTGAGCTTTTCCCATCTATTGGTCGCTGTCGACAAAAAAACAGGCAATAATAAAGTGATCTTCGAAGGGAAAAAAACATTGACGTTGGAGAAGCTGGATAATACTTGGAAAATATTAGTTTACAGATAAATTCGGTGCATATTATTTCTTCAATTTTAATAAGAGGGATGTCACGAATGTCGCGAATATTTCGTCTTACATTGATTATTCTGCTAACGAGTGTCTGTTTTCTTTTTGCGTTTTCTCAAGATGAAAATCCTGTGAAAGTCAAGGTCATTGTCGACAGCGCCACCGTCAAAATAACACCTGAAATCAATGGGGATACACTGGCGAGAATCCCTCTCAATACCATCTTGGACGCAATGGAAAAACAAGGAGAATGGTATAAAGTTTTGTTTGACAAGGAAGGTCTTCAGATAACTGGATTTATCCATGAGATGTTGGTAAGAGAAATGAGCGAAGATGAGGTGGCGGAAGAAGGTGTCCCAACTCCGGCAGAATCCTTTGAAAGTCAATCAGAAATAATCAGAGAGATCGAAATCCGTATGGACGAAAGCCGGCAGTTGATCAGACAGGAGGATAAATTTAAAGAAGCGATTATCTCTCTCAACCCTTTGATTGCCAAGACATTCCGTGTCGAAGAGATTCAGAAACAAAGGCAGTTGGCAACAGAGATCTTTTTATGGACCGGCATGGCTTATTCGGGAATGGGGGAGGCATACGCGGCTCTTCAAGAACTCAGAAACATGTTTGAAGTGGATCATGCCTACGGGAAAGCGATCACCCGGAATATCTATGATCCTACAATCGGGGGTTTGATCGAACAGGCAGAAAAAGAATATCTTGGCATCATCAAAAATTATTCCCTTCGGCTCACAACTCGGCCTGAGCAGGCAAGGATAACGATCAACGAAGAGTATATCGGGATCACTCCATTGATATACCGGTCAGAATCGCCCAAAGTGGTGCTCGAGATAACAAAAGAAGGCTACAAGAGTATGGAGGACGATCTCTTTCTTTCTCGAGAGGACACAGATAAAGAGTATGTTCTAGAAAGATTAGGGAGGAATTTGAAGGTGAAATCCACGCCGCAGGGCGCAAATATTTTTATGGATGACGTGGATACCGGTCAACTGACCGATAGTGTGTTGCCGTATATCTCGTTCGGTACCCACAAAGTAAGAATATCCAAAGAAAATTATGCCGATTGGGAGGGAACGGTCGAAGTTCCGCCTGGAGAGAATCCCATCGAGATGGATGTGATTCTTACTGGAAAAACATACGTGTCCCTCAGGAAGTGGGGTTCTCCAAACTCCCCGTTTTTTGATAAGCCCACAGGAGTTGCCCTGGATAAAAATGATATCGTGTATGTTATCGACAACAGCGCTGATAAAATAAAAAAAATCACGCCTGAGGGGAAGATTGTTCGCACCTGGATTTCAGGGGGGAAAGATTTTAAAAATGTGAAAAGTCCGGGTGGGATTGCCGTTGATAGCCAATTGTACATGTATGTGACAGATGCGAAAAAACACGCTGTATTAAAGTTCGATAAAAACGGCAAGTTCATAAAAAAATGGGGAAAGGAAGGATCAGCGAACATTGAATTTAGAACGCCCATGGGCATTGCGGTAGACAGCGAGAACAATATTTATGTCGCCGACTCCACAAATCATTGTGTGAAAATATTCTCCAATCTTGGCGTTTTTAAAAAAACCATCGGAAAAAGAGGGACGGCTGAGGGAGATTTGCTCTTTCCAGCGGCTATTGCGATAAATCAAAAAAAAGAATTGTTCGTCCTGGATAGAACCCGCCTGCAAAAGTTTTCCTTGGAGGGAGAACTGCTTGGTTCATGGGGAAAGGCTGGATCGAATGATGGAGACCTCGATAAACCCATGGGGATTTTTATCGATAAGGATGGATTTGTTTACATCGCCGATTCCAGGAACAACAGGATTCAGAAATTTGATGACAAGGGTCAGTTTATCTCCAAATGGGGAGGGATAGGGGCAGGTGACGACCAAATGATGTTTCCGACCGGAATTGTCGTCGATTCTCGCGGAACTGTGTATGTAGCTGAGAGAGACAACAACCGCATTCAGTCGTTCAAAGTGTCCTCAGATGTTGGGAACGAGTGATTATGTATAGCAATGTCATAAGCCCCAGAACCCGTATGTGCTCCTAAGATTCCATCTGAAAATCTTTTTTTATTCTGTGCAAGATGTGCTCCCCTATATCAGAATCATTATGTGTGTGCGATAGCAATCGAGAGTTGATAACGAAACCCATCCAAGTGACCGAGAACCACAGGAATTACACAAAAATTTCTCTAGGGTGAAAAATCATCCCCAATATCACCTCTAAAGGTGATTGACCAGGGAAAAGGCTGTTGAAGTACAATATTGATTGCAAATCGGAGTGACTATGCAGATAAAAAAATACAAACAGTTAGGGCAAAAATGAGGAATGAAAAAATATTAGTCGTAGAATTCGAGGAAAATTCCCTCAACACGCTTTTGCAAACCTTGCAGACTGAGGGATTTCAGGTGGTAACGGCCAAGGATGGACATGAAGGATTACTGAAGTTTGAATCAGAAAATCCAGATTTGGTTATCCTCGAACCCATGCTGCTGAAGCTCCATGGCTTTGATCTTTGTCGGAAAATTTCTAAGGAATCCAACAAAAAAACGCCTGTCATCATCACAACAGGATTTTACAAGGGAGAACACTATAAATCCGAAGCGATCGAAACCTTTGGAGCAGCCGCTTTTTTTGAAAAGCCGTATAAAAATGAAGATTTAATGACGACCATTCATGAGCTGTTGGGTAACGGAACTGCAGAACGCGTCAAAGAAATAAAAAAGAGTGTCCAGAAAAAAAAGGCTCCTGAGATAGATATCGAAGAAAGCGTAAGGGAAATGGAAAGAAGTATTAGAGAGCAGGAGACAACCCTTGCAGCGCAAGCCAAAAAAACAGCTGATTCTGCTGACAAGACGGAAAAATCTGGGATAAGTTCCCAAGTCGATGATATGCTTCAGGATGCTTTGTCCGATTTCGGATTAAACATAGAAAGTAAACCGCAAGAAAAAAAGGCAGAAAAAGAGCCTAAACAAGAAATAAAAAAAGAAGATACTTCTAAAAAGGAAATGGTTAAGGACCAAGATTCTTCAGAAGTTAAGCAAGAGCTCCCAGATATCGAGAAGACAAAGGAAACAGAAGAAGTGCAAGAAGTTGAAAAGCACGAAAAGGAAAAGGAATTGAAGACAGAAGATCTCATTGAAGAGCTGATACAAAAAGAGGAAAAAATTGAAGAGGAAGTGGAATCTGGAAAGGAGGAAAAACCTGAAGAAAAAGTCGAGGATGTTGAGGATAAAGAAAAGGAGCTTAAGGAAGAAATAAAAGGGGAGGAAGCAGGGGCGGATCAAAAAATATTTGAAGACTATTTTGAAGAACCGGAAAAAGCGCCTGCCCCAAAAAATCGATTAGGTTTTTTACAAAAGATCAAAAAATCTCTGCCCTTGATGATAGGCTCGACAGCCCTTGTGGTTCTTGTTGCTGCCGGTGCAACGTATCTTTTTTTGAAACCCAACAAGTCACAAACTCTCTCTAATCAGAAAAATATGGAGAAAATATCGGATATCAAACAGTCCACACCCTCTATGGATCAACAGGGATTTTCTTCTTCCCTGGCAACACAGGATGAGAATGATCAAAGCGAACCTTCGGGGGGACCTACTCTAGAGGGTGCGGAAGGAAATCCGACTGAAAATGCAACTCCCAATGATGATATTGTGAATACGGAGGCGGAACCTGAATCGACTTCTGAATTTATGTCGACAACAGGACTATCCTCGAGCCAGCGACAGATTATGCTCCCAGATGGTGCATACTCTCCTGAATCACGGCAGTTTGAGATTATAGAAGTAGAAGAGATTGGCGAAGAGCAACTGAAACAATCCAATGTGGAAATCAGTTCCCCTCAGTTGGAAGAGGCAATCAAAAGTATCATCCAATCTAAAAATACCTCTGACAGGATAAAAGTAGGAGATTTGGTGCCGATCGATACAGTGGATGTGCGTCCCGTTGCGACGAAAAAAATCGATCCCAGGTACCCTCCAGCCGCTTTTCAAAAGGGAATAGAAGCCACGGTTGTTTTTCGTGCTCTTATATCCGAATTCGGGAATGTTTTGGATATTGCCTTTGTAGATCCTGGAAAAACAGCCCCCGCATTTAAAAATATGTGTGATGAGGCTATTCGGCAGTGGAAATTTTCACCGGCAAAAAAAGGTGGCGTGAGTGTAAAAGTGTGGAAAACGTTTTCCATCGCATTTAAGAAAAATAAAATGGAATAGGTGATAAAATGTCATTAACCAAAGAACAAGAGGACCTTTACAAAAAAACCATGAATGAAGCCAAAACCCAGCTAGATGGAATCGATGGCGAAATGGAGAAGGAGCTGCAGAAAACTCGTGAGCGATTGGCTAAGCTCCAGGAATCTAAAAAGTCCTTTAAACAGATTTACGTGGGGACCGCCGAACTTCTAGGGGTTGAGGTGGAAATCGAAGATGATGATGAGGAAAACGTTCCTACGGATGGAAAGCCGTCCCTTCAAAATATGCAATAATATATTTCGTTTATTCCCAATTTCCGGGCATTTTGAAACGTTCCCCAAGCCTTGCTACTTCGACCATCAAGCGCACAGCCTTGACATAATTCAGAATATGGATTGACATCAATTTTGCTTTTATATAGAGTATCAAGGAAATCTGCTGAAGAATGTGTTGATGCAGCAACGAAAAAAAGAAAAAAAATAGCTGAACCGATGGAGAAGTCTTTAACGGTCAAAAGCGACCTTATCGAGATAGAGAAGGTCCGTAGTTTTTTGGAAGAGACACTCAAGGATTTTGACCTTTCTGAGGAAGCCTATTATTTAATCGAGCTTTCCCTCCTTGAGATATGTATAAATATCGTCAGGTATGCCTATTCTGAGGAGAAGGGGGATATATCCCTAAAAATTTGGAATCAGGAAAAAGAGATCTTTTTCGAGATTAGAGATTGGGGAATTCCGTTCGATCCCAGGGAAGCTCCGGAACCGGACATTCAGGAAATGGTCAAACAAGGCCAGACAGGTGGACTGGGCATATTTATATCACGTCAACTCATGAATGGATTTGAATACAGACGTGAAGACAATCAGAATGTTCTGATCATGCGTAAAAGTATCGAAGAAATTAAGGCCTCAGGTTCAATATAGGACTTTATCTTCTCCTTCTTTTTTGATCTGCTTATCCAGCCACTTGAGGATGAGGTCTTTTCTTATGAGGACATACTCGATCTCTTTGTCCGTCAAATACTCACCGACCACACCTTTGATGGATTCCATGTCTAAGCCTTTTAATTTTTCCACAAAAGCACGCGGCAGTTGTTTCATCAATCGCGGGCCTTCTTTAAATTTCTCGTCATAGATGAGCTTTTTTGCGAATTTCCCTGAAGTACGGAAAGAGCGGGAATGGTCGATCAGAATCATCCGCCAGTCTTCGGTAATGAGAAACTGATTCTGGTGACGGTCTTCGTTCGCGATCAGATTGTCGAAAGCGCGCTGTAGGTACAAAGCCCGATTCCAGGGAAAGACCTTGTAGGAGGGTGTTTTTATTTTTTGTTCATATTTATCCTTGAGGCTCATCTTGGCATCAACCCAAAGCTGGCAAGAACCCCGGTTATTCTGGAATCTTTTTTCCACTGTGGGAGGCACCATGTTCAACCCGAGATGTTTGTCCAGTCGGTATGCGGCAATTTCCCATCTCCAGTTTTCCACAAATCCCCTCATGCGCCCCTCACAATTTTTCCAGAGGGCATTTTTTGTGACCTCATCCTTTTCTAGAGTTAAAACCCAGGGTTTGGTCACGGCCTCCCGTTCACTGAAGGGTTGTTCCTGACTCACGATTTCGCCATTTTGGAGAAAAACTTCCCATTTTTCTTTTTCGATCGCTTCTTCGTCGGTGAACTGGGCAAAAGCTTGGAGATTAAAACCAATAGCAAATGTAAGGATTAATAACATTAGGAAAATATTTTTCATTGTTGTCTTCCCTCCTTCATAAGTAATTTAACCTGAATTATTCATAAATTATGCCGACACCATTATCTATCTTCCTTGATATGTGCAAGATACAACATACACATTTCCTATTTTATGTCGGCATTCTTTACCCTTCGGGCGAGCCGATCTCACTGCATCTACTTCGTTACAGGGCATTTGCAGTGGAAGACCACGGCTGCATACCCTGTGCCTCGTATCCACAATAACCTCGACACGTGAATAATCCAGGTGATATAATACCTTGTCTTGGCCCATTTCGTTGATCATCTCCTCGATTTCTGTGAGGAGAAGCTTTTTACGGGCCAGCACGGCGTTTATTTCCTCGTCCGTCAAGTAAGATCCTACAACATTTTTGATATTATCATATTCTAAAGCTTTGACTTTTTCCACAAATGAGTGGGGGAGTTGCCTGAAAAGTTTTTTTTCCTTCAGTCCCCTTTTTCCATAAAGGAGTCTCTTCTGGTACTTCTTTTTGCTGCGGAATGCCCGGGAATGGTCAATCAGAATTGTCCGCCAATCCTTGGTGTAGCGGACATTTTGTTGCGTCCGATCTTCATTGGCGATCAGGCTATCGAAGGCCCTAGCCAAGTATTTGCCCCTGTTGAATATCGTGGCATCCGGATTTTTGTCGGGAAGCGGGATACCTTGTTCCATGACATCAAGAAGACTGAATTCGGATACGATCCACAGCTGGAAGGATCCTTTTCTTTCGTAATATTCTCTCTCGACTGTGGGAGGGATCATGTTTAATCCCAGGAGCTTATCCATCCGGTAGGCTGCGATTTCATACTGCCATCCTTCCAGGTGCCCTTGCTGGACTCCTTGGGGATTCTTCCAACACGCGCTTAACTCTTCTTCGCCTTTTTTTAGATAAAGTCGCCACGGTTTTGTTACACCTTCCCCAATTTCTTCGGCTTTTATGATATCTGCTGTTTTAAGAAGCGCTTCAATTTTTTCCCTTTCGACGATTTCTTCGTCTGTGAATTGCGCATAGGCCGCAATGATGGCTAACAAAAAGACAACGATTATAATAGACAGAATGAGCCTTTTCATGTTGTTTCCCTCATGCTTAAGTTTTCCTGTTCGTTTTGCCTTTAATATAATAATGACATGTTCATAGAAAATCAAATAAAATGTTATGTACCATTTACAAAAGGCAGGTGAAATGAAAAAAACAAAAATTTGTTTGTTGATAATCCTGATTTTTATGGTGGCTTGCTCGAAAAATAGATATTCTCCGACCATTCGGTTTCCCTACAAGTGGCTGGATGAGCCTGGGTATGGTGGAACTATAGATCAACAAGAGTTTCCTGAGCCATCGGGCATTTGTTTTCATCCGACAAGGAAAACTCTTTTTGTTGTTAGCGATGAGGGAGAGATTGCCGAAATCGAAACGGATGGAACTCCTGTTTTTAGGATGAAAATTCCAGGTGATTTAGAGGGTGTTACCGTCAATCCGGAAACAGGGCTTTTGTATCTAGTTAAAGAGGGGGATGATATCATATTGGAGTTTGATCCGGATAAAAGGGAGATCATCCGTTCATTTCCTCTAAACCGGTTCTATCAAGGCAATCCTGATTATATCGAGAAGCGAGAAGACAGTTATGACAACGGAATCGAATCCATCGCATTCGTGGAGGATAAAAAACATCCTGAAGGGGGGACATTTTATATCGGGAATCAGTGGGATCCTCAATGTGTCATGGAAGTCCAAGTCCCGTTAAAATCCAGCCATGAACAGACAGCAGAGGCACACATCCTTAGGGTTTTGCCCCTAGAATTAGACGATCCTGCGGCCTTATATTATGATCCCCAAACCGGGCTGCTAAATGTAGTAAATGATGCCGATAACATCCTTGTCGAGATAACTCTGGACGGCAGGATTGTCAGAGAGTATGCCTTCCTGGGAAACGAACAGGAAGGAATTGCCAGGGATGATGAAGGCTATTTATACATCGCCCAGGATTCTGGCGGAATCCTAAAGGTCAAAGATTTACGTTAAATCGTTGGAGATTGTTGGGCTGATAATTTCTTATGTTCCCGATATATTAGAACACCGAGAACAATCCAGATTAAAACAAGAACAACATTTGTCATGGCGATATTTTCTATCTTAAATGCCAAAAAAGTTGTCCCTAAAAATACAAGGGCTGCCGATAATACATCACCAGCCCTGTGGAAGAAGGTTTTTGTCACAGCTTGGGCTTTGTATTTTTCTATTCTGGGGGTAATGAGATACAGGGAATGGCGAGTTGTGTTCATCAGAGAATAATCCAATCCGTTCTCGAAGGCTTTCACCCATTTAACCAGCATTAATGCCGCTCCAAAACTTAAGACGAAGTATCCCCCTAATGCAAGGACCGGGAGAAAGAATATTGCCTTCCGGACTCCAAACCATTTAAAGATTCGCGATACGATGAAAATCTGCACAATCATCGCAAAGAAATTTTGGATGTTATAAAAGCCTGCATAAAATTTTGCTAAAAATTGTCCGATATCTAAACCTCCTGCGGTCCCTGCTTCAACGGCTTTAATTGCTGAATTCTTGGCTACAGTGTCCAACATATAGACGCCATTTGTGTTTACAAAATTCAACAAAAGTACAAAAAAGGCAATATAGAGAAGATATCTCTTTTTAAAAACCAAACGAAAGGCGCCACCTTTTTCAAGTGGTTTTTCCTCATCGATTTTGTTCGATTTTTCTTCTTGAATACCTTCAGCATCCCCTTGCTCTTTTATCTTTACCTCTCTTTTATGAATAATCCATGTGAACAGAATACAAATTCCCAAAATTCCTCCTGCTACCAGCATAAGTTGATAGGTTCCTAAAGGGACGACCAATCTTGCGGTTATTTTTCCACCAGAGTAACCTCCAAAAGTGGCTCCAAAGGCAATAAGGGGAAACAAACGTTTTCCTGCATCTTCAGTGTAGATATCGTTGGCAAATCCCCAAAACTGTGCAATAACAATCACGTTAAAGATGCTTGCCCAAATGTAGAATATCATGCCCGTTACTCCGGGACCAACACCTCCGAGATGGAGTGCATAGAACAAGACTAAATTTGAAATAAAAAAGAGAGTTACCCATGTGATCAATTGCTGTCGAGGGAATTTAGAGGACATGCTGCTGAATATTTTAACCGCAAAAACAAGCAACACAGCAATGACTGCGGAAACGTAATTCTTAATTTCAGGAGTCCATTCCTCTAAGATAAGCGCGTCCCTTACAGGCTTTATGATGTAATAAGCCATTAACAGCAAATACACATTCAGCATAAGGAGAATGGCTGTGAACGTTTCTCCTGGTCGAATGTCTGTGAAAAGTTTGAGAATTTTGTGCACAATACCGGAAGATTCTTCATTCATGACATCCCCTCCATTTTATTTGAAAGGCTGTATTTAATATTTCAGACAATTTGGATTTTTCATGGAATGGAGTGCACTGTCAACCCGTTTTTCGATTTTTTCCGCTTTTTTTGTGAAAAAAGGTGTTGAAAAATGTGTGATTTGTCTTATAAAGGATTGATATTGTTAAATTTCTGGGGTATTGCACAATTATTGGGCAGTTAGAAAAGGACGGCCCTCTTGCCTTTTTCTTCGATCAATTTTTTCAGGGTTTTTATTATAAGGGCTTTTCGACTGAACAACGCAGACATTTCCTCATCATTGAGATAATTCTTGAGTCGCGCTTTTATAACTTCATCAGAAAGCTTCTGGAGATTTTGAAACAGCGTTTTCGAACAACGTGTGATTTTC
>RCNB010000771.1_pt1 | contig 20854 bp, 16 predicted proteins | sample 2041321 | NCBI WGS metagenome assembly RCNB01 (sample SAMN09708232, study PRJNA481090) | Marine sediment metagenome, whole genome shotgun sequencing project. | reverse complement strand
ATGTACCGTAATGGTTTATATTGGCTCTACTACAAAGGACGAGGCAGAGTAGATGGAAGTGGTGGTCCTGTCCACACACAAATGGGTACCGCATTTTCAAAATATCCTGAAGGACCTTTTACAAAACTAGACCATCCTATATTATCAGGAAGTCATGAAGTAATGCTTTGGCAACAAGGAACAGGAGTTGGGGCGTTAGCATCCTTGAGCAGTACTTTTGAGTATGCACCTGACGGTATCGATTTTATGAGCAATAAAATGGAAATAAAAGTGGAAGATCGCCCAATAGCTATGGGAGTTTTTAGACCTGATTTGATAGATCGCACTGTTACAAATGCAGGACTTCATTGGGGTATCTCTATGATATTGAACGGTAATGAATGTTATCTAATTAGGTATAAATTGGTTGCCAAGTAATGGGTGCAAAAGGGTTTCCGTTGGATATCAGAATTATCCTTTAAAAAAGATGAAACGCGTTTAAAAGTGATAAGAGAAATTGAAAACAAGCAATAAAGAAATGAAATATAGACTGTTTTTTAGCCTAGTGCTAGTTAGTGTTTTAACCTGTCAGGTCTCTGCCCAAAAAGATAAAGAAGTTCCGATACCAACCGTAGCCCAACTCCAATGGCAAAATGCCGAATTAGTAGCTGTTTTTCATTACGATTTGCATGTTTTTGACGGTGAAAAATACAATCAGAAAGAGAATAGGATTACCCCAATACGCGATTATAATATTTTTAACCCAGAAAAACTAGATACGGATCAATGGGTAAAATCAATAAAAGATGCCGGATTTAAAATGGCCATATTCACCGTTAGCCATGAAACTGGATTCTTTTTCCACCAAAGCAAAGCAACGCCCTATGCTATGAAAGCTTTGGATTGGCAAGATGGAAAGGGAGATATTCTCCGTGATTTTAAGGCATCCTGCGAAAAGTACGGTATTCTTCCCGGAGTTTATATTGGTACACGATGGAATGCCTTTTATGGTATCCATGATTTTAAAGTTCAAGGCGATAATGAATTTGCTCAAAATAGGCAAAAACACTATAACACCATGATTGAAAACGTAGTAACGGAAGTCTTTAGTAATTATGGCGATTGGGCAATGGTCTGGTTTGATGGTGGTGCCCATGGCCCCGAACAAGGGGGGCCGGATGTGCTTTCTGTTTTTGAAAAACACCAACCCAATAGTTTATTTTATCACAACCTACAACGCGCCGATATGCGCTGGGGGGGAAGTGAATCGGGTATGGTACCTTATCCTTGCTGGGGCACATTTACATTTAATAATTCTGGAGCAAACGAGAGTACCAAAGAAGCTATAATGGCCAATAATTTTGCCCTTCTGAAAACAGGCGATCCTGATGGCAAGTACTTCGTTCACGCAATGAGTGATGCTCCATTGCGTGGCTATGGCAGCCACGAGTGGTTTTGGGAACCAGGAGATGAGGAGCACATTTTCCCTGTAGAAAACCTGATGAACATGTACTACAATAGCGTTGGTCACAACACGTCTCTTATTTTAGGACTAACCCCTAATTCCGAGGGATTAATGCCTGAAGCTGATGTAAAGCGCCTGAAAGAATTTGGAGATGAAATTAAAAAAAGGTTCTCAAGTCCAATTGCCACTGCTTCTGGAAATGGTAAAACTTTAAACTTAAAACTTCCTAAAGCGCAAAGCATAAATCAGGTCGTTTTAATGGAGGATATTTCCAAAGGAGAGCGCGTACGAAAATTTATATTGGAAGGCAAAACCAAGATGGGATGGCAAACGGTTTTTGAAGGTTCAAGTATTGGGCATAAATTTATCCATACGTTTGATGCTATTGAAGCATCAGCAATTAGGTTGAAAATTTTAGAAACCAAAGGAGAGTCTCAAATTTCGGACTTTAGTATTTATCTGATAAATTCTAAATAAGATGTTAAACATTATTTTCTTTTCTTAATCTCTTTTTTCGCATGGTATTGCAAGTCGAAAAGTGCCAAAGAAGTTAAGATTGATTTTACTATTATTCATAAGTTTAGAGGTTTTGAAGAAGAAGCATTTAATGATCATTCAGAAAACAAATGGTCTAATTAAAAGAAAACCTACATTTTGAAAGAAGCTTTAAAAGAATTATTCAACAGAGATTTAACTACCCTACGGAAGGAACTTGAGCTGTACACAGATGAAGCCAACTTATGGAAGGTGGATAACAGCATTCAGAATTCTGGTGGGACCCTATGTCTCCATGTTATTGGAAATTTAAAAACCTTTATTGGTAACGGATTGGCGCAGACCAACTATGTCCGTGATCGGGAGTTTGAATTTTCTGGCAATCCTGTTATCAGAACTAAACTCTACCAAGAACTAGACGAAACCATTACGGTGGTCAATGAAGGATTTGATGCCCTCACCGAAGCACAATTAGATGGCAATTTTCCTATGCGTATCTGGGAAGAAGAAAAGAAAACCCTTTTTACTCTCATGCATTTACACGGGCACTTAACTTACCATTTAGGACAACTAAATTACCATCGAAGGATTTTAGACGTTTAAAATGTGCGTGTTGATAAATGCCTAAAAAACGTTGTAAACGAAAAAAGAGGGCTTTCGCCCTCTCTTACTTTTAATGATACACCGGACTTAAGAAAAACGGATTAGTTTTAATCCAGTATGTCTTCGGTGATTTCTCCAGCTCGCGTGACGGGTAACTATCTTGTCTACACCAGCGCTGTTTTTAGTATCTTGTTTTTTATTATCTCTCATCTTGTTTATGTTATGACTTGTTGTGATGAGCGCAATTTACACTCTTATGTACACACTTACTTAGACGTAATAAAAAGCAAAATGTTACATTGTTAAGACAAGCTTAACACTTCGTGAGACCCCGTAAAATATAAGATATCAAGGATTTGAGCACAAACCTAGCAAACCAGCAACCAAAGGACCCACAAAGCGCATATTTAGCAGAAAACAGATACATAACTGAGCTATTTCGGAATTCTACTATTTTTAGACTTCGCATCGATTTTTTAATATTAAATGGGCATTTTTAGTTCAACATAGCGGCTTAAGAACCACCTTATTTTGTCTCAAAACAGAAATTCAATCCAAATTCATGACGTTGACAGCACAACCAAATATCCTCTTTTGTTCATAACTCACTAAAATTTCTTAAGAACCCACAGGTATTCTGTACCTCAGTATCCGGTATACTTTTTAACTTGTAGCGTTGCAATTCAAACCTAATTCCTATGGTTCGTGTTTTAAGATACAGCGTAATTAGAAATAAGGAATAAGCGTACTACTACGTTTAACCCTAAACATATGGAGACAGGGGTAATAGCACACATAGCCATACGGTATAGTGAACAATAACATGGAATACGATTATATTATAATAGGTAGTGGTTTTGGAGGTTCTGTAAGTGCTTTACGGTTAGCTGAAAAAGGGTATAAGGTTTTGGTGATTGAAAAAGGAAAATGGTTTAAGGCTAAAGATTTTCCTAAGACCAACTGGAATTTAAGAAAATGGCTTTGGATTCCAGGCTTGCGTTTCTTTGGTATCATGAAATTATCTGTTTTTAAGCATATTGCAATACTTTCCGGCACCGGAGTTGGTGGTGGTTCTTTAGTTTATGCCAACACCTTACCCACCCCAAAAACTGCTTTTTTCAATACGGGAAGCTGGAAGGAGTTAAACGATTGGGAAAATGAATTAAAGCCCTATTATGACGAAGCATTAAGAATGCTTGGAGCTTCAAAAAACCCAGAACTATTTGATGGCGATTTAGGTCTCAAAAAAATGGCAGAAAGTTTAGATATCAAGAAAAAATTTGCCGCAACCCGTGTCGCTGTTTTTTTCGGCAAACCCAATCAAACACAAAAAGACCCTTATTTTAATGGTGAAGGACCAGAACGCTCTGGTTGTAATTTTTGTGGGGCGTGTATGACAGGTTGCAGGCATAATGCAAAAAACACACTCGATAAAAACTATCTCTATCTCGCGCAAAAAAATGGTGCCGAAATACTGGCCGAAAATGAAGTAGTTGATGTACAACCTATTGGTATCGCTGACGGTTCTAAGGGTTATGAAGTTTCGTTGAAAAGCAGTACAAAAATGTTCAGCAAACCTAAAAACATCAAAACTAAAGGCGTGATTTTTTCTGGCGGAGTTTTGGGTACCATAAAATTATTACTGAAACTTAAAAAGAAATCCCTTCCTAATGTATCGGATAAATTGGGTGAAGATATCCGTAGTAATAATGAAACTTTAGTAAGTGTTACTGGGCTGGAAAAAGATAAAAACTATTCGAAAGGTATTGCTATAGGAAGCATACTTGACACAGATGAAAATAGCCATCTCGAAATATGTAGGTATGGTGAAGGCTCTGATGCATGGAAGCTGGTGCACTTGCCCTATGTAACTGGGTCTAATGTTGTTTCGCGTCTATTTAAAATATTAATGAAATTCCTAAAACATCCTGTTGATTATTTCAAGGTTTATTTTGTTAACGGCTGGGCAAAGAACACGGTAGTCTTACTTTTTATGCAAACGCTTGATAGTACTTTAAAATTCAAACGAAACGCTTTGGGGCTAATGACCTCAACGGTAAGTACAGGAAAGGCGCCCACACCGTTTATTCCAGAATCTATACATCTAGTAAAAGCCTACCGTAAGGCCATAAACGGGGTAAGCACATCTTTTGCTGGCGAAACATTAGCAGGAATACCTTCTACAGCACATATTTTAGGCGGGGCCGTTATGGGTAAGGATAAAACCACTGGGGTAATTGATAAGGATAATAAAGTTTTTGGCTATACAAATCTTTATGTTATTGATGGTGCTATGATTTCTGCAAATCCAGGAGTAAATCCATCTTTATCCATAACAGCTATTGCGGAGCGGGCCATGGATCAAATTCCTACTAAAAATGAATCGGATAAATGAAATATATAATTAAAGGTCTAAAGATTATATTGACCCTTACTGTACTCAGTAGTATAGTTGTAGTTTTCTTATTTGGGCATCGCGATATTCCATTGAAGGAGTTAAAAGGAAAGTACACGAATACCGCTTCTTCATTTATTACCGTGAATGGCATGCAGGTTCATTTTCGTGACGAGGGAGACCAAGCCGATGCTACTCCAATTATACTCATCCACGGTACGGGAGCCAGTTTACATACATTTGATGTCTGGGCAGATAGTTTGAAGAATTCAAATCGAGTAGTCAGAATGGACCTTCCTGCATACGGGTTAACAGGTCCTTTTCCTGATGCTAACTATTCAATGCCTCATTACACGAATTTCATAAAAGATTTCCTAACCACTTTAGACATTAAGAAATGCGTACTGGCCGGCAATTCTTTAGGAGGACAAATAGCATGGAACTTTACCCTAGAGCAACCACACATGGTTGATAAATTAATTCTAATTGATGCGGCAGGATATCCTAAAAACTCACAGAGCGAGCCCATCGCCTTTAAAGTGGCTAAAATTCCCGTGCTTAATAAATTACTCACCTATATAACGCCACGTTCTTTAGTGAGTGCTAGTGTTGAAAATGTATATTTTGACACCTCAAAAGTTACTGATGCGCTAGTGGATAGGTACTTTAAACTTACGCTAAGAGCAGGTAACCGACAAGCCTTTGTTGACCGTTTTGGAATGGCCGTAGATCCGAGTACTCATAAAAAAATTAAATATATTCATCAGCCAACACTTATACTTTGGGGAGCAGAAGATCTATTAATACCGGTAGAGAATGCGTATAAATTTCAGGAAGCCTTGCCAAATAATACGCTAGTCGTATTGAATAATACAGGCCATACTCCAATGGAAGAAAATCCTATTCAAAGCCTAAAGCCAGTTCTTAATTTTTTAAAAAAAGCACTAACAAAATAACCCATACAGACCGTTAGTAGTCCTTAAAGGTTTGACATATTCAAAAATAAATAGTCCGATTATTAAAACTAATAAATTACTACAATAACCACTTCCATTTATCTTTATAGGTTTCTGTTCCTTTGAAAAATTACTAAAAATTTAGAGTCCACATCTTCTTAGCACTTGTTCTGTCAAAAAACCATAATTTAACGTACTAAACTATTTCGCTTTTTTTAAGACCCGTGCCGAAAAGAAAACTACTACTATTCCTCTCTACGAAACTGCTACTACTATTAGTGGTTTGCCCATCACTTTGGGCGCAAACTAGCAAAAAACCTTCTTTTAAGGCAGGGAAACTTTTAGAACGCATACAGCTAAATGGATTCTTGGATGAGCCTAGTTGGCAAAATGCTCCAATTCTAAAGGACTTTAGAACAACTGTACCTAAAGAAAATGGCTTGCCATCACAAACCACGACAGTGCAGGTCTTGGCAGATACAAAAACAATTATTATAGGTATCGTTTGTAAAGATGACAATCCAGAAGGCATAATTCGTTTCTCTAAAATAAGGGATGCTGATATCTCCGAAGAAGACCATGTAAAAGTGGTCATAGATCCTTTTTTAGATGGACAATCTGGCTATATTTTTGCCATTAATGCCCTTGGCGCACGGTATGATGCACTGGTGTCTAACCGGGGGGAGTCTGAAAACGAGGATTGGGATTCCGTTTGGGATGCCCAAACGCAAATTACAGATGACGGATGGTCCGCAGAAATCATAATTCCTATTCAAAGTATCTCTTTCAAAAAAGGTCTTAGCGAATGGGGCTTTAACATAGAACGTCGTATTCAAAGAAATCAAGAGACTATTCGTTGGGCTAATGTAAAAAGAGATCAATGGCTTATACAGACCAGCAGGGCTGGCCTATTGACCGGACTTCCAGCATTCAATTATGGTATTGGTCTTTCCGTACGTCCTTCTTTGGTGGGTGAACTCAATAAAAGTAGTTCCAATTCTTCCATGGTATTTAATCCAGAGGTTAGCTTAGATGCCAGCCAACGTATTGGTCCCAATGTGTTGGCAACCCTTACCGTAAATACTGATTTTGCAGAGACCGAAGTAGATACACGCCAGACCAATCTAACCCGGTTTCCGTTGTTCTTTCCAGAAAAGCGCACCTTCTTCTTGGAAGGCTCGGACATTTTTGAATTTGGTTTTGGTACTGGAAGCAACACAGTCATCCCTTTTTTTAGCAGAAGAATTGGCCTTAAAGACAACACACAAGTGCCTATTATTTTGGGTACTAAAATAAACGGGCGCATTGGCAAAACTGCTTTTGGTGGTCTGGGCATACGTACAAATGACTTTATGAGTCGAGGGCAAGTATATGACGCCACCAATATGGGTGTAATGCGGGTACGTAGAAATGTACTAAAAGAAAGCTCCGTGGGTTTTATTGCTACTTCTGGTGATCCTTTGGGTCGCAAGGGCAGTTATATGACAGGTACCGATTTCACCTACCAAACCACTAGTTTTAATGGCGATAAGAATTTTTTAGTAGGCACCTGGGCCTTATTTACAGATCGGGCAGATTTGACAGAAGATCGCTCCGCATTTGGTGTAAAAATTGACTACCCAAATGACCGCTGGGATGTAGCATTTATCTATTCACGAATTGGGGAAGATTTTGACCCCTCTTTAAGCTTTGTACCAAGAAAAGGTGTGCATTATTCCCGTATCGGTGCCACTTTTGCCCCAAGGCCAAAAACACCATGGCTGCGACAAATGTTTCATGAGTTTTTTGTGACCCACGTACAGAATATTGCGGGACCTTGGCAGTCTTACAGCATATTCACGGCACCCCTAAATTGGCGTTTGGAAAGTGGCGACCGGGTTGAAATGAATGTACGCCCCGTGGGTGAAAACATACTTACCGCTTTTGATATTGCAGATAACGTAACGATTCCGGAGGGTTCCTATCATTTCACTAGATACCGGATAGAGGCAGAATTTGCAGCAAAACGAAGAGTGAGTGGAGAGGCCTCTTGGTGGTTTGGTAGTTTTTACGATGGTACATTAGATGAGTTTGAATTGGAACTAAACTGGAACCCTTCTCCCCTACTAGGGTTTGAATTGACAGGTTTGCGAAATGTAGGACGCCTTCCTTTTGGTGATTTTGAACAAATCTTAGCAGGCCTACGTGTAAGATTCAATGTATCATCCAACCTACAGTTGAACAGCTACGCACAATATGACACAGATAGTAAGGTTTTAGGACTAAATGCCCGTATTCATTGGATATTCTCACCACTTGGTGATGTTTTTTTGGTTCTAAATAACAACAGTATGAACCAAATGGAATCTATAAACCAAAGGTGGCAACTACAAAACCAGCAAATACTATTGAAAATACGTTACAATTTTAGGCTTTAGTATTTCATTTATTATTAAAGAATAAAACCTACAAGCTAAATCGAAATACCTAATTTTAGATATGAATACTTCAAAAATTAAGAAGAACTGAAATGACCGATATAGAAATTGCACAAAAAGTTACCGCCGAACACATTAGAGTAGTAGCAAAGAAATTAGACATTAAAGAAGCCCATTTGGAATATTACGGGAATGAAAAGGCCAAACTGCCTTTGAATTTGATAGATGAAGAAAATATCGGTAACAGCAACCTTATCTTGGTTACGGCCATAACACCTACCCCTGCAGGAGAAGGGAAAACAACTGTTTCTATTGGCTTAAACGATGGATTAAACCATATTGGCAAAAAAGCAGTGGTGGTGCTCAGAGAACCAAGTCTAGGCCCTGTTTTTGGCATGAAAGGAGGTGCTGCTGGTGGTGGCTGGAGTCAAGTAATCCCTATGGTAGATATCAACCTGCACTTTACCGGTGATTTTCATGCCATCGCCATGGCTAATAATTTGCTTGCTGCACTCATTGACAATAACATCCAAAGTAAGAGCAGGAACTTAGGAATAGACCCACGTACGGTACTTTGGAAACGCTGTATGGATATGAACGACCGTGCACTCCGCAACATAGTTACCGCATTGGGGGGGAAAGCAGGTGGTATTCCTCGGGAGACAGGATTCAATATTACAGCTGCTTCCGAAATTATGGCCATTTTATGCTTGTGCAAAAACATAGAAAACCTGCAGGAGATGTGCGGGAACATTTACATAGGCGATACGTTTGAAGGAAAAGCTATTTATGCCAAAGACCTAAACGCAACTGGTGCCATGGCCGTTTTATTAAAAGATGCCATCAAACCAAACTTGGTGCAAACACTGGAAGGAAATCCGGCTATTATCCATGGGGGTCCTTTTGCAAATATCGCTCAAGGAACCAATTCCATTATCGCTACAAAAGTGGGTATGAGCTTAGGGGAATATGTAGTAACCGAGGCTGGTTTTGCAGCCGATCTGGGCGCAGAAAAGTTCTTGAATATAAAATGCAGAAAAGCAAAACTATCACCGAAGGCCGTAGTGGTTGTAGCAACGATTAGAGCCTTGAAGTATCACGGAGGGAAGTCGCTTAATAACCTAACGGAAGAAGATGTAACTGCTCTAGAGCGAGGCATGCCAAACTTAGAACGACATATAGAAAGTATTCAAAGCTTTGGATTGCCTGTCGTGGTCTCCGTAAATGCTTTCAAAAGCGACACCAAAGCTGAAAAAGATCTGGTTTATACACATTGCAAAAAACTAGGGGTACCTGTTGCGTTAAGCTACGGTTGGGCCGAAGGTGGAAAAGGTTGTATTGAATTGGCGGAAAAAGTGGTAGCTGCCGCACAAAGGTGTGAGGCGAAATTTAAACCTACATACGATTTGGAAGACTCTCCCTTACTAAAAATAGAAAAGATTTGCAAAACGATATATGGCGCAGATAATGTAGTGCTTACTGCCAAGGCAAAAAAACAATTAAAGCGATTTGAAGCTTTAGGCTATGGGAAGCTACCTATTTGCATGGCAAAAACACAAAAAAGCTTGAGCGATAACGAAAAGCTACAAGGCCGTCCAGAAAATTTTGACATACACATACGTGAATTTGAGATTGCTGCGGGGGCAGGCTTCCTAATTCCAATTGCTGGTAATATGCTTAGAATGCCTGGTTTGCCGTTAAACCCTTCTTCCGAAAACATTAAAATGGACAGTGAGGGAACTATCTCAGGATTGTTTTAATGAAAAGATAAGAAATAGTAATTCAATCCTATCCCTTTAATAATGAGATTCTTATAATTCTGCACCTATGTTTTAGAACTAAAGCTATAACCACAAACTGATAACCTGAGAAAGGAACTTTTGCTAAACGAGTAGATGGCTTTGAAATGTTAAGCCCACCATACGCATCGCACACTTTTTAGCCTTCCCTCAAAATAGCACAATTTAAAATCCTTAGTTTTGAATATGAATACATCAAAAATCGGTTTTATACTCTTTTTACTACTATTTACATTGCATTCATGCAAAGAGCAAAAACCCATGGAAACCATTATGGTTTCAGAATTAACTATTTCAGAAATACAAAAAGCATATCAAGAAGGCACCTATACGAGCAGTGAATTGGTTACGGCCTATATGCGGCGGATTGAAGCCTTAGATAATACCATCAACTCCATTACTATCCTAAACTCAAACGCACTTGGCATTGCAAGGGCATTGGATGAGGAATATGCAAAAACAGGCATCCTAAGACCCTTACATGGTATTCCGATGATCATAAAAGATAATATAAATACAGAAGGGCTACCCACAACAGCAGGAGCCTTGGCTTTACAGGATTTTATTCCAGAAGAAGATGCTTTCATCATCAAAAAATTAGTAGATGCGGGTGCAATTATCCTAGCCAAATCCAATATGGCAGAATGGGCCTTTAGTCCCATGCACAGCGAAAGTTCTACAGCAGGCACCACTAGAAACCCATATAATGTGGCCTATGTACCTGCGGGCTCTAGTGGCGGCACAGCAGCGTCTATTGCCGCCAACTTTGGCACTATTGGACTCGGCACGGATACCGGAAATTCGGTTAGAGGACCTGCCTCGCATACGGCGCTAGTCGGTTTTCGTAGTACCTTGGGATTAGTGAGCAGAAGTGCTATTGTCCCCCTTTATTTAAGGAATGATGTGGTAGGCCCCATGAGCAGGACGGTAGAAGACGCTACTAAAGTATTGGAAGTGATGGCTGGGTATGACCCAAAAGATCCGCTTACCAAATACTCAGAAGGAAATATACCTGCCAACTATAGTCAGTTTCTTTTAAAGAAAGGTCTTGTTGGTGCAAGAATAGGCGTGCTTCGAGAACTAAGTGATGATGATCCGCATCCAGAAATAAAAGCCTTGTTTGAAAAGGCGCTTTCAGATTTAAAAGTATTAGGTGCCACAGTAGTTGATTCGGTGGTTATTCCTGATTTCGCAATGTTAAGACAGAATCAATGGTGTGCAACATTTACCACAGATGTTGAAACCTTCCTTGCTGACTATGTGAAACGTGATTCCTTAACAACGATACAGGACATCATTACAGTTGGAACCAAATCTGATTATACCCGAGAGCGATTAGAAAGAAATGCAGCCAACAGCGGCAGATGGGAAAATTCGGAAATACCGTGTTTAGATGCCTATACAGATGTTAGACGAATTGCGTTCCGTGAGGCCATTGAACAGATGATGGATTCCTTAAAATTAGACGCAATTGTGTATCCTTCTTGGAACCATCCACCTGCCAGAATTGATTTCTTTGAGGAAGAATACAAAGGAGACAACAGTCAGATAATAAGTCCGCATACAGGACAACCAGCATTTACGGTTCCTATGGGCTTTACAACTGGAAACTTACCCTCAGGGTTACAATTTTTGGGTAGGATGTATGATGAGCCCACATTGATTAAATTGACCTATGCCTACGAACAGGGTACAAAGCATAGGAAATCACCTGATTTATCGCGTAGGAACGAAAGGGACTAACTCCTCTACCTCATAGACAGCATCCCGAGGTTCTAAACAAATAAAACCGTCTGCTTTGGCAAGACTTGTTAAGTCCCCAGAACCATTTTCAATCACGGGAACAGCATATAATACACCTTTCTCCCAATAGGTAGTTGCTTGTATAAATCGTGTCAAGGGGGGGGTAATCTGTAGTGCACTTTGCAACCGAACAAAGTGCTTTGGATGTGCTATTCCCCATGAGGCATACAGCCAGGGTAAAAAATAGAGATAATAGTTCGCAAAGGTAGAAACAGGGTTCCCCGGAAAGGAGAAAATTACTGTTTTCAATTCCTTATGTACACCAAACCAAAAAGGTTTACCTGGGCGCTGCGCTACCCTATGGAATACTTTTTCTACGCCCAAGGCATCCATTACGTCTGGTATAAAATCAAACTTACCTTTAGACACCCCGCCGCTTAAAAGCAGTACATCATTTTCGCGTAAGGCTTTTGTAAGTCCCGCTTCTATACTTGGTTTATCATCTAGCAAATGAAGGGAACTGGCTGCCATTCCTAATTGTGCCAAGGCAGCTTGCAAGGTTATACTGTTCGATTTTCGTATTTGGTGTGATTCCGGTATGGTTTCAATATCTACCAATTCATTTCCTGTAGCAATGGCACAAACTTTTGGTAGTCGGTTGACCAACACCTGAGATTGACCTACCGAGGCCATCAACCCAATTTCAGCAGGACTTATTTTCCTTTCAGCTTTTAAAAGAACTATTCCTTTCTTAGCGTCACTTCCCTTGTAATGAATGTTTTGTCCGTCCCTAACTTCCTTATTTAGCGTTACAAACCCGTCTTTGATGGTCAGGTGTTCGTACATAACCACCGTATTCGTGTTTTTAGGTACAACGGCACCTGTCATGACCTCCAGACAGGCATCAGAATTCAAAAGCTCCTGTTGTACCATTCCTGCGCTAGCGACTCCTTCAATTCTAAATGTAGTATTACCATCTGCTATCGCGCTATAGCGCAAAGCGATACCATCTTTAGTAGCTCGGTTGAATGGGGGGAAATCCCTATCAGCCACTATAGGTTCCGCCAAGATACGACCTGTACTTTCCAATAAGGGGACGCGCTCGGTTCCTAATTCCAAGGTATGAGTGCGAACTTTATCGTATGCTTCTTTGAATGAAATCATAGCCATAAATATAAAATTAAAAAAGTAAAGCAAGTTTAAAAAACCTGTAATCCATTCACCAGTAATACACGCACCCCAACAACAAAGACCAACAAAGCGGTAATACGTTTGATGTTACTTGATGACAACTTTTTAAGACTCACCCGTATGCCCAATTGTCCCCCTAATACAACCGCTACGACGAGAAAAGTCGTTTCCAATACGGGTAATTCCAAAGAATTGGATAGTATCAACCCGGCGAGTCCAGAAATAGAATTTACCAATATGAAAAAACTAGCCAAAGCGGCAATTTTAAATGCTTTATCCCATTTTAAATGATGGAGTATCGGCGATAGAAAAATACCCCCACCAATACCAACGAGTCCTGATAAAAAGCCGATACCGGCGCCTAGCACATAACTAAGGTAATTGGGGTATTGCTTAATTTCTTGTTTTTGATAAACCCGTTCAAAAGTTTGAACTACCAAGAAAATAGAAGATAGAATCAAAGCGCACCCAAGAATTATAAAAAATACATGTTCCTGTAATCGAAACGATGCTCCTAAAAATGCCATAGGAATGCTGGCTAGCACAAAGGGTATGAAATCAGTTAGGCGTGCATGTCCGTTTTTAAAGTAGAGATAAGTACTACTAGAAACCACCACTAAATTACAAACTAGGGCTACGGAACGTATGGTAAAAAAACTTATGAAGACAATACTCAATAATGCTAAGTAACTGGAACCTCCTCCAAAACCTACAGAAGAATATAAGGTGGCGACTACGAAGAATCCAATACAAAGTAATACTAGGTGTTCAATAGGTATTTGCATAGCTATCTATCATGTTCATACCACCTGCAACATTTATAAATTCGGTTGAAGGGAACTTTTGCTGCAATATGTAGATTGCTTTTTGACTACGAATTCCCACCTGACAAATTAGATAGACAGGCTTACTTAAATCTATTTCATGGCTGCGTTGCGCTAATTCATCTAAAGGAATATGTTTAGCACCTTGTAAATGATCACCATCAAACTCTTGTTGCGTTCGTACATCCACTACTTCTATAGTCCCATCATTTAACATAGGTCGTATAGCAATGCCCGTAGTCTCTTTTGTGGACAGCTCACAATCAAAATCATAACTATCCGCTAGGCTAAGCATATCCAAATTTTTGGATTGCAGCGGAAAGGTCATACGCTGCATCCGTTGTGTGAGTGCATCGTATAACAGCAGCGTCCCTGAGAGTACATCGCCTAAACCACAAATAACTTTTACCACCTCCAAAGCTTGGAGATTGCCTATAATTCCGGGCAGTATTCCTAAAACCCCATTCTCATTACAATCAGGAATGACATCGGCCTTTGGCATCTTTGCAAATAAGCAACGATATGTGGGACCATTTTGGTAATTAAAAACACTCAACTGACCTTCAAATCCATGTAAAGCCCCATAAACAAAAGGTTTGTTTAATAACACACAGGCATCGTTTATCAAATACCGTGTGGGAAAATTATCTGATGCGTCTACCACAATATCATAGTTGCAAATAGTATCCAAAGCATTTGAAATATCCAAGAAAGCAGGATACAGATTTATTTGTGTTTCCGCATTCTGTTTTTGCAATTGTTCAGCAGCCGCTTGCACTTTTAATACACCTACCATCGCTTCTGTGTACAAAACCTGTCTATGCAAATTGGAAAGCGATACCACATCTGCATCCACAATACCTAAAGTGCCTACACCCATGGCGTTTAAATAGGTTAGCACAGGAACACCAAGACCACCTGCCCCTACAACTAAGACTTTAGCATCCGCTAATTTTTTTTGACCATCAGAGCCAAATCCTTTTAGGATGGTTTGCCTAGTATACCGTTTTAGGTTCATTTGTCTAATATAGTGAAAAGCAAAAAAGCGGAAGATAACAAAGCGTAGTGGATCGTGTTAAAATAGGTATAATTAAATGCTTAAAATTAAAGAATTAAAATCTTCAATAATTTGATACCTTAGAACCATGGCGCACCTACTTAAAAACAAAAATCTAGAAATTAAAATTGATTTTCCTCTAGAAAACTACAACTTCTCACGATTTGATTGGACTGGAAAAATTGTGGATGTAAAATATATGGGGATTCAACTGGCGAGTTTGGAAGACCCAAATTGTAAAAATGAAGACATTCTTGGTAAAGGATTTTACAATGAATTCGGAATTGATACTGCCTTAGGTTTTAAGGAAACTAAAATTGGCGAATGGTTTCATAAAATAGGCGTGGGTCTGTTAAAAAAAGAAGATGCACACTATGCGTTTCATAAACCCTATACCATTAAACCTGCAGCATTTCAAATTGAAACTAACACCAATAGCATTATTATACAATGTATTTCGGATGTTGTGAATGGATACGGGTATGAATTACGAAAAGAAATTGAACTACAAGAGGCTGGGTTTAGCATCGCATACCATTTAAAAAATACAGGTAAAAAATCAATTATTACAGATGAGTACGTTCACAATTTTACCGCTATAGGCAAGGATTTGATAGGAGCAAATTACACGCTAAATTTTCCTTTCGACTTAAAGTCAAAACTGTTTGATGAGATAGTAAATCCCGAATCTGCGGTTACTATTGGCAGCACCAACATCAACTTTAATAGCATACCAAATCAACCCTTTTTCTTTAGTAATCTTACAGGTGGTGAACGTGTTGGAAGTTCCTGGGAACTCATACATCTAAAAACCAAAGTTGGCATTAGAGAAAATAGTAATTTCATGACAGATAAAATAAACCTCTGGGGCTGGAAACATGTAGTTAGCCCCGAAGTATTTTTTGATATCAATATTGCCGCAGGAGAATCAGCAACATGGATTCGAAAATATGAGTTGTTTCACGTTTAAGTCTAAGAACGCCTTGGGGGTTTGTGTACCTAACCTATAGTCAGTTTTTCAAGTGCTTCTTTATATTCCGCTTCTGAATTAGCGTTCAGCAACACATTTTCATTCTTAGGAAATACTAATTTTGTGTCATTATTAATCAAAAATTTTCGGGGACAGGTACCATTTCCTGCTTCTAAATAATCAAGTGACTTCCTAAGAGCACGTGGCTCCCAAATAGCACCTAATGGTTCTGGCAACGGATTCTCTTTTAAAGCAAAAGCAGTGGCCATTTTAGAAACGTCTCGTTGGAGCACTAATTCACGCAACCCCGCTTTATCCATAAGTGGCAAATCGCAGGCCAATACGAGCCATGCTACCTCAGGAAACTTTCTGTGGGCAGAAAGCAATCCATTATAAGGACCCCTAAATTCATTCCTATCTGCAATGAGGTTTACAGCAGCGTCAAATTCACTGCACTGATCTTCTCTGACGCTCATGTAGGTAGCGTCACATATGTTGTTCAGTAATTGATATAGATAATCTCTTTGAGGTATACCGTGATAGGAAATCAAACCTTTATCCGCACCCATTCGCGTACTTTTCCCTCCAGAAAGCACTAGTCCGTATATCTTAGCGTTTGAAGTCATTTTTACCTCCCGTTTTCTGTTCTAATTCAATTGCGGTAATTCGGATATCATGAGATAAGGCTTTACACATATCATAAATGGTAAGTGCTGCGATAGAAACTCCGGTAAGCGCTTCCATTTCTACCCCTGTTTTCCCGTCACATTTGACGGTGCAGGAAATTTCAAAGGCATTAATCCTTGGAACGATATCTAAGTTGATTTTAGTAAGGTTGATTTGATGGCAAAGCGGAATCAGCTCGGAGGTCTTTTTTGCCCCTTGGATTCCTGCTAAAACAGCGGTCTGTACCACACTTCCTTTTTTACCTAGGAAATCTTGCTTGGCCAAAATCTCAAAAGCAGTTTCAGGGAATTCAACTGTACCTCTAGCTACTGCCGTTCTGCTTGTAATTGTCTTGCTAGAAACATCGACCATATCGGCTTGACCAGCCTCGTTTATATGTGATAGTTTTTTGATCATTATCCGCCAATAGAGGTCATAGAATTAGAGAAAACATCGGCATATTTTTCTTGTGCCTCAAATCCAGTTTTTGACCTACTCCCAACCGCTTTTAAAATTTCCTTTTTAATATTCTCTTCCGAATTTGGCTGGCGCAAGATGTCTCTTAGATTCATACTTGCTTTGGCATACAAACAGGTAATTACGTCTCCTGTTGCAGAAATACGTAACCGGTTGCAACTACCACAAAATGTTCGACTAAAAGAAGGAATAACACCAAACGTGCCTTTAAAACCGGGTATTTTATAATTCATGGAGGTTGAGGTAGCGGGCGATTCCAGCTTGTAATAATCGGGATATGCTTCACGGATATAATCCAAAATACGCTTGTAATCCCAAGCAATAGATTCAAAGGTTTTGGAACCCCCGTTAAAAGGCATTTCCTCTAAATACCGAACGGACACATCATAATGTTTTGCTAATTCTAAGATTGGAATAATATCCTGTGTATTCTGACCTTCTAGCGCAATAAAATTAATGCGAACATTAAAGCCTTCACTTATTAAACGTAACAAATTATTGTGCACCGTATCATACTGGTCTCTTCGCGTAATACGCTCAAAAGTGGCCTTGTCTATGGCATCCAAACTCACATTTATATTCTTGATGCCCAAGTCTTTTAATTCGTCAATATACGGACCAATTAAGGTTGCGTTTGTAGTAACCGAAATATCTTCTAGTCCGTCTAAACCAGCTAAATGCCGCATTAACACCATCAAATCTTTACGTACAAAAGGCTCTCCTCCGGTAATCCTAAGTTTATTGATGCCTTGGGAAACCAAAATAGTACTTAACCTAGACAATTCGTCAATAGTAAAAAGGGTATCGTTCTTGGCAAAATTTATCCCCTCGGCCGGCATGCAATAATTACAGCGTAGGTTGCAACGATCTGTTACTGCCAAACGTAAATAATTTATTTCTCTATTATGATTGTCTATCAACATGTGCTAAAATCAAATTCAAATTTAAAAATCAAATACAAAATAAGTCTTAAGGATGTGCAGAAACCCAAACGGTTTTGTCCTTAAATAGTTCCTTTTTCCAAATTGGTACGGTTTCCTTTAGCGTGTCGATTAAAAAGCGACAAGCCTCAAAACATTCTGAACGGTGTGCAGAAGATGCACCAACAATGACTACGGGTTCTTCCACTTTTTTCATTCCCACAGCATGTTTGATTACCACCTTATCCAAAGACCATTTTTCAAGGGCCCTGTCTGCAATTTTATCCATCTCTTTTAAAGCCATTTTTTGGTAGGTTTCAAATTCCAAACCTACTACTTCCTGTTGTTCTGTAAATTCCCTAACGGCTCCTACAAAAATACAGATACCTCCACTATGTGGATGCGATAATTGTGCATACACGGTGGAAGTATCAATTTGATCTACAATTTCTAAGTGTTTTTTCATCAACCGCCGCTTACTGGTGGTATTATTGCCACCTCATCATTGTCTTTCAAAGGTACATCATCTTTGGCATATTCACTGTTTACAGCGACCGCCAAAGAGCTCAGTTTTACCAATTCTGGATACTGCTGAACTAATTGTTGCTTTAGCTCTCCAACAGAGTTTGGCCCATGTTCATTAACCGAAAAAACCTTTTGGGAAGCGCCAACGATATCCTTAGCTATTCCAAAAAAAAGTACATCCATAGCTTACCCTATGATTTGTTTATCCATTAAGGAAGTTATAAAAGGCTGTTTGTATATTCTTTTTCCTGTAGCTTTTTTCAAGGCTATAGAAACTGCAGCTCCAGCGGGTGGCAAAGTTGGTTCTCCTAACCCGGTAGGACTTAAGGTATTTTTTACAAAATGAGTTTCTACCATGGGTGCTTCCCGCATGCGAATTAACCGGTAGCTGTCGTAATTTTTAGATGTCGGTGCACCATTCTCAAAGGTCAAATTACTGTACATAGCATGGCCAACGCCATCTATGACTCCACCTTCTATCTGATTCAAGGCACCTAGAGGATTTACTACAATTCCACAGTCAACCGCTACCGTCACCTTTTTAACTACTGGCTGGTTGTTTTCCATCACGATATCTGCTACCTCAGCAACGTGGGTGTTATGACAGTAATACGCGGAGAATCCTTGAAATACACCCTCCTTTGGTTTGCGATAACCTGATTTTTCCACAACAAGATTAATAACATCTTCCATACGTTCCGCAGAATACTGTATGCGCTCATCCGCTGTTCCCTTTACCTTTTGCAAAAGATCTAATCGCATTTGCACGGCATCTATCTCCAAGGCTTCAGCAATTTCATCTAGAAAGCTCTGCTCTGCATACGAAAGAAAATTTGTATAAGGTGCTCGCCAAGCACCGGTAGTAATATTACTTTTATAAGAGGCCACATCTACTTGATAATTATCTAAGGTACCTGCTGGAAAAAAATTAGGTATCAACCCGTACATATTCCCTCCAACCGCAGCTTCTTTTAATTGATAACCGGTTAGCTTACCATCTTTTATACTTGCTTTAATACGATATTTTATAGCTGGACGGTACACGCCGGTTGTCATGTCATCCTCTCGTGATGAAACCATTTTTATCGGTTTGCCAATAGCGTCTGAAATTTCTGCTGCTTCCAATACAAAATCACAGTATAAACGCCTACCGAAACCACCTCCCATTCGAGTCATTTCGCAATGAACATCTGCAACATCCCGACCCAACATATCGGCAACTGCCGCTGCGCTAGATTCAGGAGTTTGAACAGGCCCTACTAAAAACACCTTAGTATCCGTTACATCAGCAAAGAAATTCATGGGCTCCATACAATTATGCGGCAGGAATGGAGACTCGTAGGTCCGTTCTATCACTTTATCGGCTTGCTTAAACGCTTTTTCTACATCACCGTCTTTACGTAGTGTAGTAAATTCTTTACCGTCAAGTAATGCTATTAATTCTTTATCATGAGATTCGGTACTTTCCAAAGTTGAAGCGTTGCTCCAAATAGCTTTAATTGCTTTTTTACCTTGCATGGCCTTCCAAGTACTTTCAGCTATAACAACAACCTTGTCTGTATCTCCAAGCTTTACGGACCAATTGCCTCGTTCTTTCTCCAACAATCCCCTTCCTTTAGCGCCAATTCTAATGACATCTATAACACCTGGAATGGCCTTGGCATCGGTTGCGTCATACGATTCCAACTGTTGCCCAAAAGATGGAGGTCTCAATACATTGGCATAGACCATTCCATCTACTTTATAATCCATTCCGTAAAGCGGTTTACCAGTAATAATTTCATCTATATCCACATTACGAGTATCCGTACCTATAATGGTATAATCCTTTGGATCTTTTAATTTTACTTTTCCAGCAACCTCCTGCGCGCTTGCATCCTTAAATTCAGGGTTTTCTGATTTGGATTCATCGGCTTCAGAACCTTCTGATGTAGGAATCTGCAAGTTAGCAGCCTCCTTAACCACATCTCCATAACCTAAAGTCTCCCCCTTTGCATTGGTAATAACACCCTGTTTAGCAACACATTCAGAAGCATCAACGCCCCATCGCGCGGCAGCTGAATTTACCAACAATTGACGTGCAGTTGCTCCTGTCTGACGCAAGGCATCCCATCCAAAGCGAATGGATTGGCTTCCTCCTGCTACTTGGCGTTGGTAATTTTTTGTATCAAGCACGCCTTGCACTACGTTCACATTCTCCCAAGACACATCCAGTTCCTCCGCAATAATCATAGGCATGGACGTTTTTACACCTTGGCCAATTTCGGGGTTTGGTGAGAATAGGGTTACCATACCTTCATCGGATATCTTGATGAAAGCATTAAAGTCATTATAATTAAGTTTGGAAATATCGACCGGCATTTTCACATTGT
>RCNB010000770.1_pt1 | contig 20862 bp, 20 predicted proteins | sample 2041321 | NCBI WGS metagenome assembly RCNB01 (sample SAMN09708232, study PRJNA481090) | Marine sediment metagenome, whole genome shotgun sequencing project. | reverse complement strand
ACCCTCGTGCTATTATTCCTGTAAGATTCAATAATAAAACGGTAAGCGAACATATTGTATATAACGTCATTGCATTCTTTGTCCTTTACATGTTACTTTTTATAATTGGTGCCCTTGTGCTTAGTCTTTTAGGTCTCGATTTTATTTCGGCAATTGGTGGTGCGGCATCCTCTCTGGGAAATGTTGGACCGGCATTTGGAGACCTTAACCCTGTAAGTAATTATAATGGTTTACCTGCCTTGGGAAAATGGTGGTGTGGTTTTCTTATGCTTGCTGGAAGGTTAGAGTTATTTACCGTGCTAATACTTTTTAATCCTTATTTCTGGAAAAGGATATGACCTGTATTAAACAGACTTATAGATAAATTGGAACTTAGACCACTGCTTTTATTCTTTTAACTGCTTCCCTTAATTCATCTTCCGAGGCAGCATATGAGATTCGTATACAGTTTGGATTACCAAATGCCTCACCAGTAACGGTGGCCACATTGGCGTTTTCCAAAAGATATAAAGCAAAATCAGACGCATTATTGATTGTAAAGCCTTGCAGGGTCTTTCCAAAGAAACTTGAAATATCAGGAAAAACATAAAAAGCACCTTCCGGAACATTCAAATTAAATCCATTTATTTCCCCTAGAAGTTGCAACAAGATATCTCGCCTTTTATGAAATTCATCAATCATGAATTGAATTTTACTTACAGGTGCATTTAAAGCCTCAATAGTAGCGCGTTGAGCAATAGCATTTGCACCACTGGTAATTTGGCCCTGAAATTTGGTACAGGCCTTAGCCAGCCATTCAGGTGCTCCTATATAGCCAATTCTCCAACCGGTCATGGCAAAGGCCTTAGACACTCCATTTACTGTAATAGTTCTTTCATACATTCCATCAAGTGTCGCAATACTTTCATGTTTACCCCTGAAATTAATATGTTCGTAAATTTCATCTGATACAACCAGTATCTCAGGATATTTTTTTAATATACGGGCAATACCTTCCAACTCCTCTTTATTATAAACAGATCCACTTGGGTTACAAGGTGAACTAAACCAGATCATTTTTGTTTTGGGAGTGATGGCCGCCTCCAATTGTTCCGGGGTCATCTTAAAATCTGTTTCTATATTGGTTGGAACCTTAACCGGGACACCTTCTGCAAGTTTCACAATATCACTATAGCTTACCCAATAAGGCGCGGGCAATATTACTTCGTCTCCTTTATTGATTATTACCATTGCTACGTTAGCAAGAGATTGTTTTGCCCCTGTAGAAACAACTATTTGACTTAACCCGTAATCCAGATTATTGTCCCTTTTAAATTTGTTAGAAATGGCCTGTTTAAGATCCGCGTATCCATCTACCGGGGAGTAACTGCTATAGTTCTCATCAATTGCTTTTTTTGCTGCATCCTTGATAAAATCTGGGATGTTGAAATCGGGTTCTCCCAGGCTTAACCCAATGATATCTTTCCCCTGTGTTCTTAATTCTCTGGCTTTTGCGGCCATAGCTAAAGTGGCCGAAGTAGACATGTTTTTAATTCTATCGGATAAAAGGTTGCTCATTCTTGCAATAAATTTACTGGTACTGTAATGTAGGCTTTTTGCCTAATTCTTTTAAGTGTCTGAAATGCGAAATTATGGCTTTTCTTGTAGTTTTGTACTCGTTATAGGGTAAATTAAATTCCTTCGTGGTCTGTTTAACAATTTTGGAGATTTTTGTGTAATGAATGTGGCTGATATTTGGAAAGATATGATGCTCTACCTGATGGTTTAATCCCCCTGTAAACCAATTTACAACCTTGTTTTTAGTTCCAAAGTTTACAGTTGTAAGCAATTGATGAATAGCCCATGTATTTTTCATGGTACCATCTTTTTCAGGTAAAGGTGTTTCTGCTTCATCTACTACGTGCGCCAATTGAAAAACAACGCTAAGAATTACACCTGCAACATAGTGCATAATAAAAAAACCAAGTAGAATTTTCCACCATGCTATGTCTAAAATCAGCATAGGCAATACTATCCATATTGTTATATAAATTATTTTAGCAGCCACTAAAACGCTCCAGTTCAGGAAAGGATTCGGAAACTTACCATAAGACAACTTACGCTTGGTATAGCGGTACATTTGCATAAAATCGGTCGTTATTGCCCAATTAAAGGTTAGCAGTCCATAAAGGAATAAGGAATAGTAATGCTGAAACTTATGAAACCTGTGCCATTTGGCATGTTGGGAAAAACGCAATATTCTTCCTGCTTCCAGATCTTCATCGTGAGTATGAATATTGGTATAAGTATGATGTAATACATTATGTTGAACCTGCCAGTTATACACATTTCCGGCTAGAATATAAATACTACTCCCCATTAGTTTATTCACCCACTTCTTAGTTGAGTAGGACCCATGGTTTCCATCGTGCATGACATTCATACCAACGCCTGCCATTCCAACTCCCATGGTAATGGTTAATAATAAATTAGCCCAATTAGGTAAATTTAAAGTCAAAATTAAAAAATAAGGAGCAAGAAAAAGACCAAACATAATAGCCGTTTTGAAATACAACTGCCAGTTTCCGGTTTTCTTTATTCCATTTTCCTTAAAATAATCATTAACTCTTTTATTCAAGGTTTTGAAGAACTGTGCCGAATCTTTTCGAGAAAATTTAATCGTGGTTGAATCCATGTGCTGAAATCATTTGTGTAAATATAACGTAATATCTTGTTTTTTAATACCCTCCTTGTGCTATACTATAATTAAAAATGCAGTTATTGGTGAATGTACTATTTTTGACAAAATACAAAGGTACATATGCAAGCTGATATAATATTTAAATATTTTGCCAATTTATCTGAAATTCAGAAAGAGCAATTTTTGCACCTTGAAGTTTTATATAAAGACTGGAATGAAAAAATAAATGTAGTATCCAGAAAAGATATAGAGGAACTCTATCTACGTCATGTACTTCACTCCTTGGGTATAGCTAAAATTCAATCGTTTAAAAAAGGGGCCTCTATTTTAGATGTTGGAACCGGTGGTGGTTTTCCTGGAATTCCTCTGGCCATACTTTTTCCTGATTCACATTTTACATTGGTAGATGCTATTGGAAAGAAAATAAAAGTAGTAGAAGAAGTGGTTGCCGGCCTTGAGCTAAAAAATGTTACGACTTACAACAGCAGGGTTGAGACCCTGGATGATCAGTTCGATTTTATTGTTAGTAGGGCAGTAGCATCTATGCCTACCTTTGTTAGATGGGTGCAGGGCTGTATTAAGAAAAAATCTGTTCATGAGCTTAAAAATGGTATCCTATATTTAAAAGGAGGGGACTTATCTGAGGAGTTAAAAGACTATAGAAATGTACAGATATTTGAGTTGTCCGAATTCTTTAAAGAGGACTTTTTTAAGACCAAAAAAGTGGTCTATTTGCCAATGAAGTATAAAGGCAGCAGTTAAAGCATCAACATCATATTAAAGGAGTACCTGCAATTTTCAGCGTAGGTTTTGACGTAGCTAACTAGTTTTTTAAAACTTGCTTTTTTTGACTTTGCATTGTCATTCGCTTTCATAATTTTGATTTAGAGTTTAGAACAATGTAGTATTTTAAATTTAATTTACAATTAATTAACGTTAAATTTACATAAAAAGTATAAGAAAATAAATTTTAAGTCGATAATATGCTGAAAATCAATTGCTAAGTAAAAATTTGCTGTAAATTGTAATTTCAACGTAGAAACGGAAAAATGGAGTTTTCGATTAAAAATCTAATTTCATTCAGATTTGATAAAATTATCACGAAAGCATAAATTTTTGAAGTGAACTTTTCTGTCTTCAATAAAATTGAGGATGCTTAGGGTGTTGTTACGTAGCCCCCTTAGAACTTTAATTTTAAACCGGAAGATGTAGAATTATTCATATTGGCTGCCTTAATAATGTCCGTTTTATACTTAGCCGGAACAACCTGCCATCCATTATAAATTTCTCCGTTTATGTAATACCTTTCATTACCTTCGGTCATTGCAGTTTCAGTCATCAATTTGTAATAAGAAGCTGGTGCATTTCTGCCTGCATTATCTCCATGCAAGACCAGTTCAAGAATTCCATCACCGTCAACATCAGATTGTATCCAATTCAATTCCAGTATTTTATTATAAGTGCCATCAGACATCATTTTGTTAATATTGCTATTAAAGTCTTCAATTATTTTTTGTGCACCCGGCATATTCTTTAAAATGGCAAAATGAAGCGGTTGAACTATAAAGGCCTCTTTACCTATTTCAAGAAATCTGCTGACATCATTTAATTGGTAGGATAGTAAATAGGATATGAGTAATTCATCTACCAGCATATAATCTGTCTTGAACGTGAGTAATTTCTCCAGATTTCCCTGATCACTTTTACCTGGAATAAGAACTGCATCCAGATTGGTATAAACGGAGGATCCATATGCATATCCACTTACAATCGCAATTCGTTTATCTTTTAATTCACTTAGGGATTTTGCACTAACATCACTGCCTTTTCTACCCACTAAAATCAAACGGTTTTCAAGATAGGGTTCAGAATAAAGCAAATAATTTTCCCTGTCTTCCGTTTTCCATAAAGTCGGACTACCCTGGTAAGTGCCGGAGATAATGCCTTCCATTACCGGATCAAATCCTGCAATGGTCAATTCCATTTGAATACCTCCTCTTTCAAGAGCCTCCTTTACTAATTCGAGGGCGAAGCCTTTTTCCCCTTCTACGTTTGAAAAAGGTGGCCATATATCAGAAGCCAATTTTATATTCTGATTCTGCGAATAGATAAATAAACAGGGAATAGTGAGTAAAAGCAGTAGCAATTTTTTCATAGTAGTGCTTGGTTAATGATAAAAAGTATCTTAAGATAAACCAACCAACTTTGAAATTATGTTAAAAAAAAGAAACAAAAATTATTTCTAACAGATTTTTTGAATATATCGCGTTTAGGCTCTTCAACTTTTCGGTGTCAAAGCCTTATATATTCCAAAAATTAAAGATTAATTGCCTTATCCTTTTTAACCCAAAAACGGATAGCGATAATCTTCAGGAGTCACAAAAGTTTCTTTAATCAACCTCGGTGAAACCCATCGAAGCAAATTTTGAGCAGAACCTGCTTTGTCATTTGTTCCGGAAGCCCTGGCACCACCAAAAGGTTGCTGCCCCACTACAGCCCCCGTGGGTTTGTCGTTTATATAGAAATTACCTGCGCAGTTCTGAAGTGCTTTCGCGGCTTCATTTATTGCATATCGGTCTTTCGCCAAAACAGCCCCTGTAAGTGCGTATTCAGATGTGGTATCAACTAATTTTAGAGTTTTGGACCAATCCTTATCTTCATAGACATAAATTGTAACTACCGGTCCGAACAATTCGGTTTCCATAGTAGAATAATGAGGATCTGTTGTTAGTATTACCGTAGGTTCTATAAAATACCCCTTGGATTTATCATAATTACCGCCAACAACAATAGTAGCGTCCTTATCTTTTTTAGCCTGATCGATATAGGAAGCTAATTTGTCAAATGATCCTTCATGTATTACAGCAGTAATAAAGTTGCTCATATTTTCAGGGGATCCGGGAGGATTGAACGATTCCACATCCTGCTTTACCAAATCCAAGATTTCGGCGGAAGTAGACTTTGGTAAATAAACACGTGAGGCAGCACTACACTTTTGGCCCTGGAATTCAAAGGCACCGCGTGTAATTGCGGTAGCTACCTGCTGAGGTTTTGCTGTTGGGTGCGCAATTATAAAGTCCTTGCCACCAGTTTCACCTACAATTTTTGGATAGGTTTTATAGCGGTCGATATTATTGCCTATCTGTTTCCACAAGGATTTAAAAACATGGGTGCTTCCAGTAAAATGAATTCCCGAAAAGTCGGCACTAGCTAAAATCGTGTCTGTAATCATTACAGGATCACCGTAAACTACATTGATTACACCATCTGGCAGTCCAGCTTCCTTAAAAACGTCCACAATTACTTTGGCCGAAAAAATTTGGCTATCACTGGGTTTCCATACCACAACATTACCCATCATAGCTGCACTTGCCGGAAGATTACCCGCTATTGCTGTAAAGTTAAAAGGGGTAATTGCATAAATAAACCCCTCTAGAGGTCTGTACTCCACCCGATTCCAGATTCCTTCAGATGATTCAGGTTGTTCCGCATATATCTGAGACATATAGGATACATTAAACCTGAGGAAGTCGATTAATTCACAGGCCGCATCAATTTCCGCCTGATGTATGGTTTTTGACTGCGCCAACATAGTAGACGCATTAATTTTAGCCCTGTAGGGCCCGGCAATAAGATCTGCTGCTTTTAAGAAGATACTGGCTCTTTGTTCCCATGGCAATGATGCCCATGCTGTTCTGGATTTGAGTGCATTTTCTATGGCCAAGCTAACATGACTTTTTTCGGCGAGATGATACTTGCCCAAAACGTGTTTATGATCATGCGGAGGTGACATATTTCGAGTATTGGATGTTGTTATTTCATCACTTCCAATATATAATGGAACTTCTAAACTTCCATCGAAGTATTCTTTATATTGCTTTAAAACCTCGTCTCTTTCCGGAGTGCCCGGAGCATAACTCTTTATTGGTTCATTAATAGCCAGCGGGACCTCAAAAAAACCTTTACCCATAATCACTTTTTGTTAGTTAAATTTTCACGTCAAAGGTACTAAAACCTGAAACGTTTATAAAATTTAAACAAGGTAAAAGGAATCATTAATTCAGCGCGAAGGGTGCACTGAATTTAAAAGAAGGAATGTAGACTCTGAATTTTTCATTAGTGGTGAAATTTACCATATTATAATGGCCTTTCATTGCCCCAATAGGAGATGCAAGCAGGCATCCGGAGCTGTAAGTGTGAGATTCTCCTGGTCTAATAACCGGTTTTTTTCCGATAACACCTTCACCGTCTAAAACTTCAAAATCATTTAAAGCATCATATATTTGCCAGTGCCTGGAAGTTAATTGAACAGAATCTTTACTTTGATTTTCTATTCTAATGGTATAACCGAAAGCAAAATGCATTTTATAGTTTTTAAAGAAGGTTCCTTCAAAACTAGTATTCACTGAAATTTTTATGCCTTTGGTTACTTGTGTAATCATCTTTTTCTTGCTAATAAATAACGGTGTTTCTCAATATGAGCAGCATATCCGTTATATCTGCTAAAATAAAAAAAATCGCATTAGGCCAGCTTTATTTAACAATAGTTTTAAATATAAGCTTCATGCAAAAATTTCCTTAAACCATTTTACAAGTCGGGAGAAAACCCAAATTTTTAGCAACTCTCCTAAGATAAAAAATAAAACTCTAAGAAAACTTAGGTGTCCAAGATAGATAATAGGAACTGATTATGAAAACTTCAGAATAGATTATCGGTGTATGTATATTTTTTTCTGATGTATTTCTGCCTTATATCCCCTTAAATATAGGTAATTGACCGTCTTCATTGGTTGATAAAGGTCCAGATTATGATCAAACTTGAGGGAAGATCATATCGGAAATTATAAAAGGAACTTAAAAAGGATGAAACACCCAAACTTAGATGAAAAGAATTCGTTGTAAAGTTTACTAATCTTAAATACAAATGTTAATATAAAATATCATTTAAAATTGGCTGCTAATCTGAGGGATTTGAGTTCCTTTATCTTTTCAGATTTCAATTTCTCACGATTTCTATTAGCAAAATCAGTATGAAATTTATGATTTTCCAAAAACCTAATTTGCAGGTCTAACCATTCAATTTTATTAGAAACAACGTCGAAATGCAGATATTCGTTGAGTAATTTAGCGCTAATGTCATTATAGTCTTTTCTTCCCAGGTAGTCTAAATCAGCATCCGCCAAAATTTCTTCATAAAAAGTCTTTGGTACCTGAGGTACTTTTGTGGCCCTTATCATCCCGTTTACTATTTCCAATTCCTCGCTTGTGAGAATAGGAGTTAAAAATGGTTTAATTTCAACAATACTGCCCTCTTCATGATCTAAAGGAGATACTACAAAACCATAATCATGGCAGATTGCGGCAATTCGTATAAGCCCAGCCATTTCTTCTGGAATATCATAAAATTCGATATAGTCGTTACATACGTTGGCCACATCTATAGTATGATCTATAGAATGGTAAGAAAGATAATCGGGGAGTTTTTCTTTTAACTGCTCAATAATCTCAAAACATATTTTTGGATATGAATTTTTGTTGCGAAGAGTCATTTATCCCAATCCTCAGAATTATAAGTGTATAGATTTAAACCCAATGTATTGAAAATTATTGTAATAACTCGATATTTATATTAGGAAATTTTAATATATAACCTAATTAAATAATTAAAAAACAACACCTTACAAAAATATTTCTTAGAGTGTAAGTAGGATCCAAAAATTAAAATGGAACCATTTATTTTACCTTCACAAAAAACTTTTTTAACAGTTACGAGTTATTCACATTACATAATGGTTTTAAGCAAATCAACCTCACATTTCCTATGACCAATGAAAAATGTTTAGTTGGTAATGTTTTCAGAATTTGTTGAACCAATACCAATTATGCTGTCATATAAATCGCCGAAATTTCTGTAATAAACCAGTACTAAATAATTGTTTTCTGTAAAATTAAAGTTACCACCAACTTTGTTCAGGTCAATCTTACCATCCTCACTTTTAAGGACGTATTTATAGTTGTAAAACCCCTGTTTAAATTTTATTTCAGCCTCCATATTTCCTGTCTCGGAATTGTAATTCATTTTGTTCCCTTCCTCTAGAGCATAGTTATTGAATTTTCCGTAGACATAAACCTCATTTAACCCAATATCCACGGTATATGGAAGGCTGAAATGAATGATGGTATATTCTGATTCTCTGGATGCATCTTCACCTTGTAAGGTTCGAATAAGAAAATCGCCATTTATGTCAGGATAATAAGTGTATGCCTTATCGTATCTATAGGAATCTGTAAAAAGATAATGATGGTAAAGTTCTTTATAGTCAATACGTGAAATAGCAGAAGAAGGTGCTCGCAAATCACTGGTGTCAAAATTGAGGAATTCATTCCCGCCAAAAAAACTGGTTTCAATATCATATTTGTATACCAACGAATTGCCCAGCGTAAATTGAGGGGGTACATTAGTGATGACATTAGACCATTGATAGTTTTGAATTATAACAACCTTCACTTCTTTTACAGGATTAACAAGTTGAAGGTTGAACGGGTTAATAGTAAATTGTACAGATTGTTTTTGATTGAGAAAATCAAAATTTCTGGAATTCCTGGTTGTGGCTCCAACTTGAGCCAAGTCCTTATAGACCACAAATCGCCTTGAAAATTGAAGTTCGTAGTTAGAATTATAAATTTCGAGAACATAATTGCCGCTAACTTTTAAACTCAAGACTTTATTGGGAATGGTCAAGCGATAATTGGAATAGGCCTCCAGAGTATTAAAACTGTTACTGTAATTAATAATCCTTTGGTTGTCTGTTCCCCTGAGGTATTGTGATTTTAGAAGTTCAGATGGCGTCCAGTCGAAATTACAATAAACAATTTTGTAATAGTAGTCTTGCTCACTTGCGGTCAAATCATCAAACTGGAGATAAATTGGATCTCCCAATTTGATAACAGGGAACTGATCTTCAGTTGGTCCTTTAAAAATAATTGTTTTTATGTTTTCAGGCGGGTTCACTTCTTCCTGAATCTGCGAATATAATTGACTCGTAAGGAAAAAGAAGAATAGCAGTTTAAAAAATAAACGCATATTTAACCTGTTTTTGAGATAAAGGTAATCAAAATGCATACCCAAAAAAGTCATATCGGTGTAATGCCCAAAATTATAGTTAATAATTATGAAAACAGTGTCATAAGTACTATTTTTGGTCGAAATTTTGTTAAACTAAATGTTTACAATTTATGTCTAAAGACATTAGGATTAAGAAAGGCTTGAACATTAATCTTGTCGGTGCTGCCGAACAAAATACATCAAAAGCAGTTTTGAGTAATGTTTACGCCATCAATCTCCTGGATTTTCATGGTATAATGCCCAAAATGTTAGTTAAACAAGGGGCAGAGGTAAAGGCAGGTGAACCTTTGTTTTATAGCAAAGATAACAGGGACATACTTTTCGCTTCTCCGGTTAGTGGAGAATTAATTGAAATAATTAGAGGAGCTCGGAGAAAAATTCTAACCATAAAAATTCTTGCAGATAAGTCTCAGGACTATCTGGAGCATTCCAAAATACGACCCGGTGCTGATTCGGAAGAAATTAAGTCTCTACTTCTTAAATCCGGATGCTGGCCTTTTATCAGACAACGTCCCTATGATCTTGTTGCAGATCCGGCAGCTACTCCAAAGGCAATTTTCATATCGGCCTATATGACCGCTCCTTTGGCTGCAGATTTGGATTATACCCTAAAGGGAAAAGAAGAAGAGCTACAAGCGGCATTAACCGCTCTTGGAAAACTTACTCCGGGAAAGGTTCATGTTTCTGTAGGGAAAGGATCCAATTCTCCTTTTTCTAAACTCGAAAATATAGAATTACACAAAGTGTCCGGACCCCATCCAGCAGGATTGGTGGGCACTCAAATAAATAAATTAGATCCAATAAATAAAGGAGAAGTAGTTTGGACCGTTACTCCTCAAGATCTTGTAATAATTGGCGAGTTACTTTTAACAGGAAGATTTAATGCCCAGCGTACTATTGCCCTTGCCGGTTCATCTGTAAAGTCTCCTAAATATTTTTCTACAAAAATCGGCGCAGAGATAGCTACATTTTTATATGCCAGTGGCGTGAAGGATAAGAAATTCCGAGTAATTAATGGAGATGTACTTACAGGAAAAAAGGCAAGACCAGATGGCTTTCTTGGTTTTTACAACAATACGGTAAGTATTATTCCTGAGGGAGATGATTACGAATTTTTTGGTTGGAGCAAACCGGTATTTGATAAATTATCTTCCACAAGAGCGCTAACATTTTCATGGTTACAACCCAACAAGAAATATGATCTTGATACAAATACAAATGGAGAACACAGGGCATTTGTAGTTACGGGTATGTATGAGGAAGTATTCCCGTTAGACATTTATCCACTTCAGCTATTAAAGGCATGTATGGTTAAAGATTTGGATGAAATGGAACAACTGGGTTTGTATGAGGTTATTCCTGAGGACTTTTCATTGACTGAATTTATTTGTATTTCCAAACAACCACATCAACAGATAATTCGTGAAGGACTGGATTTACTACATAAAGAAATAGGATAAAGATGAGCAATAAACGATTGACCTTTAAGAAAAGATTACATATTCTAAAGCATAGATATAGGGGCAAAAAAATGGCACCTGCCTTTAATGCCATCCATACATTTTTGTTTGCTCCGGATGAAACCACACATAATGGTTCTCACATAAGAGCTGCGGACGATTTAAAACGTACGATGAATACGGTTATTATGGCGCTGATTCCTGTGTTGTTGTTTTCATTTTTTAACACTGGTTATCAACACTATTCTGCCATCAACGGTTTTCCTGAAAATTTTTCACTTATGGAACATTTTCTGACCTGGGATAATTTTTGGTTAGGATTTGTACAGGTTATGCCTCTGGTTATTGTCTCATATGGTGTGGGATTGTTGATAGAATTCATTTTTGCAGTAATAAAAGGACATGAAGTAGAAGAAGGTTATCTTGTTACTGGAATGTTGGTTCCATTAATAGTTCCGATCGATACACCTCTTTGGATGTTGGCCGTTTCAGTCGTTTTTGGTGTGATCATTGGTAAAGAAGTTTTTGGAGGAACCGGAATGAATATTCTAAACCCTGCTCTTACCATAAGGGCTTTTTTATTTTTTGCGTACCCTACCTGGATGAGTGGCGACAAAGTATGGGTACACGGTGCGGTTGAACGTGCAGGTACTGCCGATGCCATTTCAGGAGAAACTATCCTGGGTTATCTGGCTCAGAATAGTGCCAGTGAATATTCTTATTCCGTATCCGATATGTTTTTTGGTTTTATTCCAGGTTCAGTAGGGGAGACCTCTGCTTTTTTAATATTACTTGGAGGTCTTTTCCTGATTTTCAGTAAAATAGCTAGCTGGCGAATCATGGTAAGTGCAGTAGCCGGCGCGCTGGTTATGGGCCTTGTCTTTAATGGGGTAGTTGATGCTGGTTGGATTGGTAAGGGAAGTACTTTTTATGGATTGATGAGTTTTGATTTTTGGAAACACCTCCTCGTCGGCGGTTTGGCTTTTGGTATTGTATATATGGCCACAGACCCGGTAACCGGATCACAAACTAATAGAGGGAAATGGATTTACGGATTCCTGATCGGGTTTATCTCGGTAATGATACGCGTATTCAACCCTGCATATCCTGAAGGTGTATTCCTTGCAATTCTCTTGATGAATGTTTTTGCACCGACTATTGATCATTATGTGGTTAGGAGTAATATCAGAAGAAGGATGAAGCGTTTGAAACAAGCAACAATTTTTCCGAAAAGCACGGACGGGAAAGCAAAGGAACTTAAGGCAGAAACAATATAGTTATGGCATTTAATAAGGAAAATAATAGTTATACCGTACTCTTTGCCGCTATAATGGTTGTTATTGTTGGGTCAATACTGGCATATCTTGCCTCAGCACTGAGTGGTAAAATTAAGGAAAACGAGAGATTTGAAAAGCAGCAGAATATTCTCTACGCCATGGGTGTAAATGAAAACAAGGATGAGGGCAGTGTAAATTTTGTGCCAACGGACAAAGTAGAGGCAGAATTTTCAAGGTTTATCACCGAACAGCTAGTCATCAGTGGAGATCAAATAACACAAAATGATGAGGCATACCTGATTGACCTTAAAAAACAAATTGCAGCCATAAAGAAAGGTGAAACTGCAGAGCTTCCAATTTTTATAGGTGAAAAAGAGGGAAAGAAATATTATATCATTCCTATGTACGGTAAAGGACTTTGGGATGCTATTTGGGGTTTTATAGCCCTGAATGAAAATATGGTAGTCCAGGGGGTTTATTTTGATCATAAAGGTGAAACACCAGGACTCGGAGCAAATATCAAACAGCGTTATTTTATGGACGATTTTACTGGGGAATCTGTTTTAAATAATAATCAGTTTAAAGGAATTGCGGTAGCAAAAGGAAATAATGACCCGGTGAACAAAATAAAGGATGACAATGAAGTGGATGCCCTGGCAGGAGCAACTATTACGGGGAATGGTGTTTCAGCAATGATTAAGGAAAGCGTAAATTTATATAAGGACTATTTAGAAACTATTAGAGTTAATTAAAAATGGCACTACTTTCAAAGAAAGACACTAATCTTATTTTAGATCCACTTGCGGATAATAACCCTATTACGATTCAGGTTCTTGGTATTTGTTCTGCGCTGGCTATTACAGCAGAACTGCAAGCCTCTGTAGTTATGGCTATTTCCGTTCTTTTTGTTTTAGGGGTAGGTAATGTGGTAATTTCACTTTTGCGAAATATTATACCTACCAAGATCAGGATTATTGTTCAGTTAATAGTTGTTGCAGCATTGGTAATCATTGTTGATCAGGTGCTAAAGGCTTTTGCATATGAATTGAGTAAGACACTATCCGTTTTTGTTGGTTTAATTATCACAAATTGTATCATAATGGGAAGGTTCGAAGCCTTTGCTTTAGGTCACGGTCCCTGGAAGGCTTTTTTAGACGGTATTGGTAATGCCTTAGGTTATGGTATTATCCTCGTAATTGTAGGATTTTTTAGGGAATTACTGGGATCGGGAACTATATTTGGATTTAAGGTTTTTGGAGATCCGGTAACTAAAACAGGATTGTACGCCACCGGTTACGAGAACAACGGATTTATGATTATTCCCCCGGCAGCGCTTATAGTTGTTGGGATTATTATCTGGGTACAACGCTCCAGAAATAGGGCGCTTATAGAGGAAAACTAATTTACTTTTTAAGAGAAGATTATGTTAGAACATATTGAATTATTTTTTAAATCCATCTTTATAGACAACATGGTCTTTGCTGTGTTTTTAGGGATGTGTTCATATTTGGCCGTATCTAAAAAAGTTGCTACAGCAATTGGATTAGGGGCAGCAGTTATTTTTGTACTTGCAGTAACTGTACCTCTGAACTGGTTATTGGACCAATACCTTTTAAGAGATGGTGCCTTGGTATGGCTTGGTCCTGAATACGCTGATTACAATTTAAATTTTTTGTCATTCATTCTTTTTATTGCAACTATAGCCACTATGGTGCAGTTGGTAGAAATTGTGGTTGAAAAATTTTCACCTGCCTTATACAATTCACTGGGTATATTTTTACCATTAATTGCGGTTAACTGCGCTATTTTGGGAGGGTCATTGTTTATGCAATCCAGGGAGATTGAAACATTAGGATTAGCTTTTAATTATGGGGTTAGTTCCGGAATAGGTTGGTTTTTAGCCATTTTGGCAATTGCTGCTATTCGTGAAAAAATAAGATATTCTAATGTTCCTGCACCTTTAAGAGGCCTTGGAATTACTTTTATTATTACAGGTTTAATGGGAATAGGGTTCCAAAGTTTTGGTGGGATGCTTACCGGTGGAGATGATGCTCCAGCTCCAGTAGAAGAAACCACGGCAGAGAAGTTTGAAGAGAAAAAAGTAAAAGTTGAAGAAGAAATAGATGAGAAAGAGATTTCTTATAACGACCTAATAAAAGAAGAGGAATGATTTTAGCTACAAGCACCCTTGGTACCATAACCATTACGGTTATTGCTTTTATGATATTGTTGTTACTACTGGTGACACTTTTACTTTTTACAAAAGAAAAGCTTTCTCCATCAGGTCCTGTAACAATAACCATTAATGGAGAAAAAAAGATACAAGTTGCCTCGGGGAGTTCTTTACTTTCTACTTTAGGGAATCAAAAGGTATTTCTTCCCTCAGCTTGCGGTGGTGGGGGTACCTGCATTCAATGCGAGTGTCATGTGCTGTCAGGTGGTGGCGAGGCACTTCCTACAGAAACACCTCATTTTTCAAAAAGGGAATTGACTGAAGGCGCAAGATTGGCGTGCCAGGTTAAGGTAAAACAGGATATGGAAATAACTATTCCTGAAGAAGTATTTGGTATTAAAAAATGGGAGGGGACAGTAGTACGTAATTATAATGTTGCATCATTCATAAAAGAATTTGTGGTGGAAATACCTGAAGATATGGGATATAAAGCCGGAGGGTATATTCAAATTGAGATTCCACCCTGCGAGATAAAGTATTCCGATATAGATATTACTGCTCACCCTGAAGAACATGAGACTCCAGATAAGTTTCAAAATGAGTGGGATAAATTTAACCTTTGGCCTTTGACAATGAGAAATACCGAGGTGGTTGAGCGAGCATATTCAATGGCGTCTTACCCTGCAGAGGGTAGGGAAATAATGCTAAATGTTCGAATTGCCACTCCGCCATGGGACAGGTCTAAGAATGGTTGGATGGATGTAAATCCAGGTGTAGCTTCTTCTTATATTTTTGCTCAAAAACCAGGAGATAAAGTGACCATCTCCGGACCATACGGTGAATTTTTTATCAATGAGTCTGATTCCGAAATGCTATATGTTGGTGGGGGTGCAGGAATGGCTCCAATGAGATCTCATTTATATCACCTTTTTAAAACCTTGAAAACTAATCGTAAGGTTGCCTATTGGTATGGAGGTCGTTCAAAAAGGGAGTTATTTTATTTGGAACAATTTAAAGAATTAGAAAAAGAGTTCCCGAATTTTAATTTTTATATGGCACTCTCGGAACCTCAAGAAGAGGATAACTGGAAAGTTAAGGAGAGCCTGGATGCCCCCGGTGACGGATTTGTTGGGTTTATCCATAATTGTGTAATAGATAATTACTTAAGTCTTCACGAGTCTCCTGAAGATATTGAACTCTATTTTTGTGGACCACCACTTATGAACAAGGCCGTTCAAAAAATGGGAGAAGATTTTGGTATTCCGGATGAACATATACGTTTTGATGACTTTGGAGGTTAATAATTTTAACTGTATATAATTTAAAACCGATATTGATCAATATCGGTTTTTTTGATAAATGAATAATAAGTTGCAGGCACTAACAGAACAAGAATTGCATAACCTTGCAATGAATATTGTTGGGAGACAGCTGGAATCTGAAGGATATGAATTCATGGGTGTCAATAGTAAACCTCTAAAGAACCCTCAATTTGTTTGCCTTAAGGAAAAACAACTGTATTTTATTGTTGTGCGGAATGTTGTTTATCCCGATGACCCTGGAATATATGACAAGGGCCTTATGATGAAAATTAAAGAACAAGCATCCAAATTTGAGGCTAAGACCTATTATGCTGGGGTTGGTTTGTCCAACGCCGAAGATCAAAATCTTCCTGTTTATCTTAATGAAGCTTATATTGTGAACTATGATGGTCTTCTCGAAATTTAAAATCAAGGTACTTTATCTTTTCCTGCCAGGGGCATTTATGGCTTCCTGTGGACTTGATTCTGGCACCTATGTCAAAAGCACACACTTTGGAGGTGCTCTGGGTACCTCATATAGTATTACCACCCTATACCCGGAATCACTCAATCTGGAAAGGGAAATAGATTCTGTATTCAGGGTTATAAATTATTCCATGTCTACATATATGCCCGATTCCGATATTTCTATGATAAATCAAGGAGATTCAATCATTGTTGTGGATAAGATGTTTCGCGATGTATTTGAGCTTTCAAAAGAAGTTTATTCTTTTACTAACGGTTTTTTTGATCCCACCGTTGGCGCTCTTGTAAATGCATGGGGATTTGGCCCTGGGAAACAGCTGGCATTGGATAGTACCAAAGTGGATAGTATTTTGCAATTCGTGGGCTTTGATAAAGTCCGATTAACCGAAGAGGGAACTGTACTTAAGAATGATCCCAGAATTTTTATCGACTTCAATGCAATTGCTAAGGGATATGCAATAGACTGCCTGGCTGAACTTTTGGATCAAAAAAACATTGAAAATTATTTAATTGAAGTCGGAGGTGAGATCATTGCCAAAGGAGAGAATAAATTAAAACAAAAGTCCTGGATTGTTGGTATTGATGATCCTCAAATTGAGGAGGGAAGAAGGTTAAAACTCACGCTTCAGCTTAGAGATAATGCTATGGCGTCATCCGGTAATTATAGAAAATTCAGGGTGGATTCACTAACTGGTAAAAAATTTGTTCATACAATTGATCCTAAAACTGGTTACACTAAAAATTCTGATGTTCTTGCTGTCAGCGTAATTGCAAAAAATTGTGCAAAGGCCGATGCATATGCAACGGCATTTATGGCTATGGAGTTATCAGAATCCATAAAACTTTTGGGCTCCCACGAGGAACTAGATGCATATATCATTTATATTGACGAACTTGGAGAGGTAACAGAATTTATGACTCCGGAATTTAAAGAGCTCGTAGTATACTAATCACTTAGTAACGACGGGAATTATTTCCCCTTTTGCCAATCTGTATTTGTCTATATCGGAAACTGACATACCCGATGTGTAATCTACCTCATTAACTTTAAATCCAGCTTCTTTTAATCTGTCAAAATAATCACGCCCATAAATACGAACATGATCGTACTGTCCAAAAATTTTAGCCCGCTCTTTCCTATCGGTAATAGAATCATCTTCATAGGTGACTTCTCTTTTAAGATCCTGAGGTATTTGAAAAATACCCCAACCCGAGGGTTTAAGAACACGATAGAGCTCGCTTATTGCTTTTCTGTCGTTCGGGATATGCTCCAATACATGATTGCATAAAATAATATCAAATGAATTATCCTTAAAAGGAAGCGCACAAATATCTGCTTTCACATCGGCAAGCGGAGAGTTAAGATCTGTGGTGGTATACTCCAGCTGTTTTAGCTTCTTAAATTTTCTATAGAAAGCCTGCTCCGGTGCAAAATGCAAGACCTTGTGAGGGGCTGTAAAAAAATCGGTTTCATTTTTCAGATATAACCACAAAAGGCGATGTCTTTCCAGAGATAGCGTAGATGGTGAAAGAACATTTTCCCTGGAGTTTTCATATCCATATGGTAGGAAACTTTTAAATTGCTTGCCATCAATTGGATCTGTATACTTGTCCCCTTTTAGAGTTACGGAGAGGATGGGTCTTGCCAGGTAGCTCAATTGAATTAATAAAGGCCTGGGTATTTTATTTAGGACATATTTGAATAGTTTTTTCAAAATCCTTTTGCAGATTAGAGTTGAAGCTTCTTTGTCCTAAATTCTTCTTCTTCGTTACTTTTTATACCAAGTGCTTCATAGATATATTGAAAGGTAGAAAGTAATTCCGGTTTACCCTGAATGAGGGCTACATTATGCTCAAAATGAGCACTGGGCTTGCCATCAGCAGTTAGGATGGTCCATCCATCACGGAGTTGTTTTATACGCTTGGTACCCATATTAATCATAGGTTCAATGGCTACTACCATCCCGTCTGCAAATTTCTTTCCTCTTCCGCGCTTACCATAATTTGGCATTTCGGGCCCTTCGTGAAGCTTTTTTCCCAGACCATGACCAACGAGTTCTCGTACTATCCCATATCCATGACTTTCGCAGTAATTTTGGATTGAAAAGCCAACGTCTCCAACTCGGTTTCCTGCCTTGAACTCCCTGATTCCTTTATAAAGAGATTCCTTAGTAATCCTGAGAAGCTTTTTGGTCTCTTCATCTACATTTCCTACTTCAAACGTATAAGCATGGTCTCCGTAAAACCCATTTTTTAAGGCACCACAATCCACGGAAATGATATCTCCATCTTGCAATGGTTCTTTATTTGGGATGCCATGGACCACCTGTGCATTCGGACTCAGATTTAGTGTATTTGGAAAATCATACATACCTAGAAAACCTGGTTCAGCACCATGATCACGAATATATTCTTCTGCCAATTTATCTAGGTAAAGTCCGTCAACACCTGGTTTAATTTCAGAGGCCAGCATTCCTAAAGTTTTAGAAACTACTAAAGCACTCTCTCTAAGAAGTTCAATCTCTTCTAATGTCTTAATAACTACCATGATGCAAATTTAATATATTCCACCTATATCAAAGAGTGTTGCGTCATTAATGCCGGCTGTGGAATTCCCATTAATTCAAGAATTGTTGGAGCAATATCACCAAGTACACCATCATTTATTTTTTTTATTTCCTTATCAACCAGGATTAAGGGTACCGGATTTGTTGTATGTGCAGTATTTGGGGTGCCATCTGGATTGACCATAGTCTCGCAATTACCGTGATCTGCAATAACCAAGGTCGTATATCCGTTTTTCAATCCTGCGTTGATAACCGCTTGTGCACATGCATCAACTGTCTCACAAGCTTTTATTGCAGCCTTCATATCTCCGGTATGCCCTACCATATCGGGATTTGCGAAGTTAAGGCACACAAAGTCCACTTCTCCTTTATTCAACTCGGGAATTATAGAATCTCTAATTTCATAAGCGCTCATTTCCGGTTGCAGGTCATAAGTTGCCACCTTTGGTGAAGGGCATAATAGCCGTTCTTCACCCTCAAAAGGGATTTCTCTGCCGCCGTTAAAGAAAAAAGTTACATGAGGATATTTCTCTGTTTCAGCTATACGAATCTGTTTTTTACCTTTAAGAGCTAGAACTTCACCTAAGGTCTCCTTAATATTATCTTTGTCATAAACTACATGTATACCGCTAAATGAATCGTCATAGTTAGTAAGGGTTACATAGTAGAGATCCAGTTTATGCATGTTTTGTTCATGAAAATCTTTTTGACTTAGCACCTGGGTAAGTTCTCTGCCCCGGTCAGTCCTAAAATTGAAAAAGATAACTACATCGCCCTCTTTTATTATAGCCACTGGTTCCCCGCCTTCATTAACCATAGAAATTGGTTTAATGAATTCATCAGTGATACCTTCATTATAGCTTTTTTGCATCGCTGCAGATACATTATTAAAAGGTTCGCCTTTCCCATTAACCAATAAATCGTATGCTATTTTAACGCGTTCCCATCTCTTATCCCTATCCATGGCAAAATATCTGCCAACAACGGAAGCCAGTTTAGCATGTTTATCTGAGCAGAAGGCTGTCAGGTCCTCTAAAAAAGTAATTCCACTTTTTGGATCTACATCTCTTCCATCTGTAAAAGCATGAATAAATGCATTTTCAACACCATAATTTTCACTTACTTCAATAAGTCCTTTTAAGTGTTCAGTATGGCTGTGGACACCTCCATTACTTAGTAAACCCAGAAAATGTACATTCTTTTTATGTTCTTTGGCATAAGTGAAAGCGTCTTTTAGCTCTTTTTCATCCTTCAATGTATTTTCCTTAACGGCAAGATTAATTTTCGCCAAATCCTGGTACACAATTCGCCCGGCTCCTAAATTCATATGGCCTACTTCACTATTACCCATTTGTCCTGTTGGGAGGCCAACATTCATTCCATCCGTAAGAAGATTAGCATTAGCGTAATTTTTGTACAGCGAATCTACAAAGGGTGTATGGGCGTTATCAATAGCCGAAACTTTAGGGTCTGGAGATTTACCCCATCCATCCAGGATCATCAAGATTACCTTTTTATTCATTGTGCTTTATTTAATGATTTAGCAAAAATACAGTGATTTAACAAGGTTTACCAGTATTCTTTGAGGCTTTTTTCAAAGTTTGCAGGAAGATAAAATCATCTTATATATTCAAGTGCAAAGAAAGGCTAATTGTTAAAATTAAGTTATTTATATGTTAATGGTGAAACAATTATCAATTAGTGGCGTCTATTGTAATATAATCAAAATCTATTCATCAATTAAAATCAATTCATTATGAAAAAAAGAGTCTTTATTGTGGCCACAGCATGT
>RCNB010000769.1_pt1 | contig 20865 bp, 28 predicted proteins | sample 2041321 | NCBI WGS metagenome assembly RCNB01 (sample SAMN09708232, study PRJNA481090) | Marine sediment metagenome, whole genome shotgun sequencing project. | reverse complement strand
CGACCGCGCATCGGGCAATGGCTTGTTCCCCAACGCCGGCGCCAAGCGCAGTTCAAGAAAATGCCCCGTCGTTACAAAGGCCTGCGCGACCTCTTCATCTGGTGCAGCCCCAATGCCTTTCAGGCAATCGGGCAGTGGTAGCAACCGGCCTGCCCAATCCCCTGCCCCTGCAGAAGACACCGCACGCCCGGTTCGGGGGGAGACATAAATCAGATTTTCGACGTCGCCTGAGACTGCACATCGCGAGAGATCAAGACCAAAGCCCATGTCTTCAAGCAACGCCAGTTCCCATTTCAGATAGGCCAGAGGCCAGATGTCAGTCTGGTCGAGCAAATCCAGCAACTGTTCACTGCGCCGATAGAGCCCGGCATGTGCCTCACGCTCGGGCAAACAAAACAACAGCAGTCCGGTGACCGCGTTGAGCCCGGCCAATGCCAGCCGATCCCCAATCGCAGATGTGCGGCTGCGGATCGGTTCAACCGTGTAGCTGCCGATATGATCCTCCAACCGCGCCCGCCAAGCAACGTCTAACTGGGCGCCAGGTTGCAGAATAGGGGCTATCTTGCGGCTGGTCCCGCCTCGCACAACACCTGCATGGCGTCCATGCAATTGCGTGAACACCTCGATGATAGCCGAGGTTTCGCCATGCCGCCGCACGCTCAGCAAGATACCGTGATCACGCCATTCCATAAGGTCACATTACCGAGTTACGGAAGTTGTCGTAAGATAGCTCTTGATCCACAGGAACCTTTTTATTCGAGACCCGGTTCATCCAACAAATGACGCCCCTGCCGATCTTCGACTTCAATCACCCACAGATCAGGGTCAAAGCCGCGTTGGCGTGCAATGGACGCATCCACATCCAATTCTGCACCATCCGCCAAAAGCGCCCATGTTCGCGCACCTGACATCAGATCAAAAGATCGCTGATAACAAGCCGCTTGCCCGTCCAGCGTATTCAGTTTGATCAGAACCGCACCCGCCGTATCATCCCCATGGGCCACGACATAAGCGGCAATATCCGTCAGTCGCAACCGCGTGAGATAGGCCTGAACCCAGAACTCCGCCGTCAGCCGCGTCATGTATTCCCGTCTTTGAAATCCAGCCCCATTTCCGAGTAGCGCTCTGATTCTTCAAGCCAATTTGGCCGCACCTTGACCTTTAAAAACAGATGGACCCGTCGATCAAGAAACGCCTCAAGCTCTTCGCGAGCCGCCTTGGATACGGCTTTGATGGTTTCGCCTTTGTTGCCCAAAACGATCCCTTTGTGCCCATCGCGCATTACAAAAATCAGTTGATCAATTCGGGCGCTGCCATCTTTTCGCTCCTCCCAGTTTTCGGTCTCGACGGTCAATTGATAAGGCAATTCCTGATGCAGTCGTAATGTTAACTTTTCGCGGGTCATCTCAGCCGCGATCATACGCATTGGCAGATCGGCAATCTGGTCTTCGGGATATAACCACGGGCCTTCAGGCAATCTCCCGGCGAGCCATTCACGCAACGCAACAACCCCATGACCTTTCTCGGCAGAGATCATGAAGGTCTCTACAAAGTTGTACCGTTCATTCAGATCCTTGGTCAGCCCCAACAGCACTTCGGATTTCACGCGGTCGATCTTGTTGATCGCTAAAGCAACCGTGCGTCCTTTGCCAATCTCGGCCAGTCCCTCCAAAATACGCTCGACACCCGGCGTCACGCCACGATGCGCCTCGACCATTAGGACAATAATATCGGCATCTGATGCGCCACCCCATGCGGCCGCAACCATCGCCCTGTCCAGCCTGCGTTTGGGTTGAAACAGCCCCGGCGTGTCAACAAATACGATCTGTGCCTCCCCCTCCATCGCAACGCCGCGAATGCGCGCACGGGTGGTCTGCACCTTGTGAGTCACTATCGACACTTTCGCGCCAACCATGCGATTAAGGAGAGTTGATTTCCCTGCATTCGGCTCTCCGATCAGGGCTACAAATCCGGCGCGGGTCATTTGGTTTCCAATCGCGTGAGGAGAGCCTTGGCGGCGGCTTGTTCCGCCTGTCGTTTTGATCCGGCTGAGGCGGTTTCGGTCTGACCGCCTGCCAGTTCCACCGTGATGGTGAAAACCGGCGCATGGTCCGGGCCGGATCGGGAGGTTTCAACGTAGCGCGGGGGCGTTTCGCCGCGCGCCTGCGCCCATTCCTGAAGCGCGGTTTTTGCATCACGGGCGTCTTCTTCAACCGCTTTGATCCGATGCCCCCAAAGTCGCAGTATCATCGCCTGCGCCGCTTCGAAACCGGAGTCCAGATACACCGCAGCAATCACCGCCTCCATCGCATCACCCAGCAGCGCCAGCTTGCGCCTTCCGCCCGACATCATTTCGGAGCGCCCCAGTTTCAAAACTGCACCCAGTTCAATATCGCGCGCGACATCGGCGCAGGCCTCCTTGCGCACTAGCGCGTTATATCTGGGGGCAAGCGTACCTTCGGGGGCGTCTTCATCGTCTTCCAGCAACGCCTGCGCCATCACCAGGCCAAGCACCCGATCGCCCAGAAATTCCAAGCGTTGATTATCAGCGCGCGTGGCTGAGGAAACTGACGAATGAGTCACCGCGCGCACAATAAGTTCAGGGTCAGAAAAGCTGTGCCCGATTCGCCTCTCAAAGGCTTTCAGGTCGGACGAGAGTTTCAATCGACCCTCTTGAAGTACCGATCAGATCGCCACGTCCAGAAATACAGCATCGAGTTTCCGGCAGACGAGAACATGATCCGGTCCGCACGGCCAATCAGGTTTTCATAAGGCACAAATCCCACACCGCCAACGCGCTGGTCCAACCGGCTGTCTGAAGAGTTATCGCGGTTGTCACCCATAAAGAAATACTCGCCCGAAGGCACAGTGAAGACGCCGGTATTGTCAGATGCCTGAACTGCAGCATTCAGAACGGTATGGGTCACGCCATTGGGCAGCGTTTCGATTTGTCTGGTTTTTTCACAGGCTCCGCCTTCGCCAACGGGCCCGTTTTCACAGCGCGGTCTGAGTTGCTGGGGCCCTTGCGGTTGGGCCAACTCCGTGAATGTCCCTGCATCTTCAAGTTTGACAGGTGTCCCGTTGATATGCAGAACAGAGTCCTTCATTTGAATTTGATCACCCGGCAAGCCAATCAACCGTTTGATATAATCACGCCCGGAAACCGGATGACGGAATACCACAACATCACCCCGGTCCGGGTCACCACCGAACAGACGGTTGTTGCTACCCTTGAACACGCCGCAGATATCTTCGGCATCTACATCAAGACCTACGGCTGGAATGATCACGGTGGGGCAAGACGCATAAGAGTAGCCATAGGCCATTTTGTTGACGAACAGGAAATCACCGATCAACAACGTTTCTTTCATCGACCCGGACGGAATCCAGAACGGTTGATAGAACAAGGTGCGGAAAACACCGGCAATAAGCAGCGCGTAGACAATCGTTTTGATCGTCTCAACGAATCCATTTTGTGGCTTGGCCTCGGCCGTCATTTCGCCTCTCCAATCGAGGTAGGTTGGACCGCTACATGCGGGGCCAAAGGGTCTAAGTCAAGGGACGTGCCTCGATCAATACAAAGGCCTGTGCCCAAGGGTGATCATCAGTGAGGGTGACGTGAATAACCGCCTCGTGGCCCGGCGGGGTCATCGCAGACAGACGCTCTGCTGCCCAACCAGTCACGGTCATTTTCGGCTGACCTGTCTCCATGTTGCTCACCGCCATGTCTTTCCACGCAATGCCCATGCGCAAGCCCGTCCCCAGCGCCTTAGAGCAAGCCTCTTTTGCGGCCCAGCGTTTGGCATAGGTCCCGGCGGTATCCTTGCGCCGCTCTGCCTTGCGTTGTTCGATATCGGTGAACACTCGGTTCCGGAACCGGTCGCCAAATCGATCAAGTGTGGCTTGGATACGCTCGATATTCGCGAGATCAGTGCCGATTCCGAGGATCATCGCGCGCCGTGTTCCGCAATCTCAAGGTCATAAACCGCAATCCCATCGGCGGCGGCAGTGCACAAAGACACCAACTGCGAACTCAGAGCCTGATGTCGCGGGTCTTGGGCGTAAACTGACAGCGCTTCAGGTGATGCGAAGTCCACGGTGAATCCAAACCGATAACCGGGAGATTTACCCTCGTAGTCACGATTGGGACCCGCGCAAAACCCGTCGCAATTATCCAACTGATCCGTCAGTCGCTGCAAGTTCGCGATAACGTCTCTCAATGCCACTGGATCGTGATCATCACGCAGGCGCAGCATCACGCAATGCCGAATCACGCCCGCACCTCATCCATCAACCGCCGCATTTCGGCGATGGCGGGTTGCAGGCCGCGAAAAATCGCTTCGCCGATTAGGAAGTGGCCGATGTTCAACTCCAGCACTTCAGGGAACGCCGCGACCGGCGCGACCGTCTCATAGGTCAGCCCATGCCCCGCATGCACCTCCAAACCCAGCGCGTGCGCAAAAGTGGACATCTCTGCCAGTTTCTTCAGTTCAGATTGGCATGTTTTGAAGTCACTCTCGGCATAAGAATCGCAGTAGGCACCGGTGTGCAATTCGATCACCTGCGCCCCGATCCTGTGCGCGGCCTCGATTTGGCGCTGATCCGCGGCAATAAATATGGATACGCGGCAACCGGCCTCGCGCAGTGGCGCGATATAGTGGGCAAGATGGTTTTCCTCACGCGCGACTTCTAACCCGCCCTCGGTGGTGCGTTCTTCGCGTTTTTCCGGAACAATGCAGACGGCATGCGGTTTGTGGCGCAAGGCAATCTGTTGCATCTCAGGCGTGGCCGCCATCTCAAAGTTCAGCGGAACCGTTAGCACGTCCATCAGGCCTTCGATGTCTGCATCCGAAATGTGACGTCTGTCTTCGCGCAGATGAGCGGTGATGCCATCCGCACCGGACTCTTGCGCAATCTGTGCTGCGCGCAACGGGTCGGGATACTTGCCACCGCGCGCATTCCGCACCGTGGCTACGTGGTCTATGTTCACACCAAGTCGCAATTGTCCTACCGGCTGCATTCTGCGGCCCTTTCTTTGCTGGAGTCGACTGAACCTAATCCGCTTTACGCTTGGCGTCAGCCTTGGCTGCGGCTTTTTTCCTGATCGCGTCAAACTTGGCTTTGATGCGACCTTTGCGGCGGTGCTGATAGGCCCGAATAAGCGGCACACTAAGGTAATAACACACAGTCGCCGTCAGAATCCCCGGCACGATGCCACCAATGAGATAAGGAAAGAAAATCTCCTGATAGAAAGCCGCCAATCCTGCCCAGTCCATCTCCCGGCCCGTGAACATGGCCATCAAATTGTCTTTCAGGTCGCTGCCTGCATCGACAAATTTGCCACCAAACGAACGGTGCTCGGTTTCGCTGAGTTCGGCGCCCATCATCCAATGCCCCATCTTCAGTGACACAAGACCAATGGGCACGTACGTCAGGGGGTTGCCAAAGAAGGTCGCCATCAATGCGGCCAATAAATTGCCCTGCATGACTCTTGAAAGTATCGCGGCCACGACAAAATGAACGCCATAAAAAGGGGTAAAAGTGGTAAATACGCCCGCCCAAATACCGCGCGCAATGCGCTCGGGCGAATCGGGCAGGCGATGGACCCGGTGTTTGACATAGTGAAAGGCCCTGCTCCATCCCCCCTTGGGATAAAGCAGATCACCAGACCAGCGCAGCCAGCCTTTTTTATCGCGACGCTTGAAAACCAAAAAGGTGTCCTTGTTACCGGTCGTATTCAACAGCGACTTGGGCCGCAGCAGGGTCCCGAAACCGTTCTATCGCCGCCACATGGCTTTCCGCTTCTAGTGACAGCATAGCGGAGTGCAGATGTTCCACATCCCGTAACTGCAAATAGATCAGCAAACGATAAAAGTCAGGCTTTCGGTCAAGAAATTCCAGATTGGAGATATTGGCTTTCTGCTCTCCAATCAATGTGCAAATCCGGCCAAGGACGCCAGCGTCGTTGCTGATCGTCAAATCCAGTGTGGCGGTATAGATCGGCGCATGGCTGCCTTTGCGCCAATGCAGATCCAACCATCTATCTGGCTGGTCTTCATATTCAGTCAGCCGCTTGCAGTCGATCGCGTGGATCATGACACCTTTGCCACGAAACGAGATGCCGACGATACGCTCACCCGGCAACGGCAGACAGCACGGCGCGCGTTCAAATTCCTGACCGGTTTCAAGACCAATTACGGCGCTTTGTTCGTCAATATGATCGCCTTCAACGGGCACCAGGTCCGGGTAAACGGCCTGAACCACGCGGCGGCCGCTTAGTTCTCCGCTGCCCAACTGTGCCAAAAGCGTTTCGCGGTCTTCCAGTCTCAAATGCCGGGCTGCCGTTAGCAGGGCTTTGTCGGTTGCTCTTTTTCCGACCGTTACAAAAGCCGAACGGGCAAGTTCCTGTCCGAGCTTGATGAACCTGTCGCGGTCCACCTCTCGCAATGCCCGCCGGATCGCGGACTTTGCTTTGCCCGTCGTCGCAATCTCCAGCCAGGTGCCCTGCGGCACCTGCCCTTCTGCAGTAATAATCTCTACCGATTGGCCATTTTTTAGCCGCGTCCAGAGGGGGACGCGAAGCCCGTCCACTTTGGCCCCGACGCAGGCGCTACCGATACGGGTGTGAATGGCATAGGCATAATCTATTGGTGTCGCCCCCCGCGGCAGCTTGATCACATCGCCCTTGGGGGTGAAACAGAACACCTGATCCGAATACATCTCTAGCTTAACAGCCTCGAGGAAATCTTCATGATCATCCTCAGCGTCGAAATGTTCCGTGAGGGATGAAATCCATTTGGCGGGGTCTACGGCAAATGGGTTGTTTGATCGCACGCCATCCCGATAGGACCAATGCGCAGCAACCCCAGTTTCCGCGACATCGTGCATCAGGCCCGTGCGGATCTGGACCTCTACTCGTTTTCCGTCGCGCCCCGACACTGTTGTGTGGATTGACCGATACCCGTTGGTCTTAGGCTGGCTGATATAATCCTTGAACCGCCCCGGGACAGCCCGCCATCGCTGATGAATCGTGCCCAGAGCACGATAGCAGTCTTCTTCACGGGCCGTGATGACTCGAAATCCATAGATGTCGGATAAGCGGGAAAACCCTTGTTCCTTTTCCTGCATTTTGCGCCAGATTGAAAAGGGTTTCTTTGCCCGGCCGTAAACCTCTGCAACCACATCCGCTTTTTGGAGTTCCGAGCGCATGTCCCCGGTAATACGGTGAATCACGTCCCCGGTTTCGCGTTGCAGAGTGATGAACCGGCGAATAATACTGGCGCGTCCCTCGGGGTTGAGCACCCGAAAGGCCAGATCTTCCAGTTCATCACGCATCCATTGCATCCCCATGCGACCGGCCAGGGGGGCGTAAATATCCATGGTCTCGCGCGCTTTTTGGATCTGTTTTTCGGGGCGCATGGATTTTATTGTGCGCATATTGTGTAGGCGGTCGGCCAGCTTGACCAGAATCACCCTCAGGTCCTTGGACATAGCGAAAAACAGTTTGCGGAAATTTTCTGCCTGTTTGGTTTCGGTGCTGGAGAGTTGGAGGTTGGTCAGTTTGGTTACACCATCAACCAGTACCGCCACCTCATCGCCAAAAAGACTTGCTACCTCGGAGTAAGACGCCTGCGTGTCCTCGATCGTATCATGCAGCAGGGCAGTGATGATGGTTGCATCATCAAGCCGTTGCTCTGTCAGAATGGCGGCAACCGCGACCGGATGGCTGAAATACGGCTCACCAGAGTGACGAAACTGTCCCTCGTGCATCTCTTGGCCGTAGTCATAGGCGGCCCGGATCAATGTGTCGTTTGTCTTGGGGTTGTAGGTGCGGACCAGGGCAATCAGGTCATCTGGTGCTATCATCCGGTCCGCGCTCTACATCTGGCAGGCTTAGCCCTGCCCTTGCGCTTCCATAAGGGCGCGCAGCAGCTTTTCTTCGGACATGTCGTCCTCTGCAGGCTTGTCAACCTCGGCGCCCATTAGCAACGCCATTGCGTCTTCCTCGGGCTCGTCGACCTCGATCTGGGTCTGGTTGCTTTCAATCAGACGCTCGCGCAGATCAGCGGCGCTTTGGGTTTCGTCTGCAATTTCGCGCAGCGAAACAACCGGGTTTTTGTCATTGTCACGATCGACAGTTGGCGCCGAACCAGCCGAAATCTCGCGGGCTCGATGGGCAGCCAACATGACCAGCTCAAAACGATTCGGAACCTTGTCGACGCAGTCTTCTACAGTTACGCGGGCCATGGGCGCTCCAGTGTCTCAAAAATCAGTCAGAAGACGCGTACCTAAGCGGCTTTTGCCCGCTTGACAAGCGTTATTGCTGTCAGTCGATCATAGTCTTTTGACCTCTGCTTTGGCGGCATTGGGCAAGTCGGCCAGCATCTGCCTGACGCTGCGGTTCAGAATGGGATGGACCCAGTCTGGCGCAATGTCAGCCAGTGGGGCCAGAACGAATCCACGGTCTTGAAGACGTGGATGTGGGAGGATCAACTTCTCGGGCGTTGTCTGGGTCTGTTCACTAACAGGGAGAGCTCGCCAATGACCTTGCGTTGCCCGGTCGGGCAAAACGTGATCACCCAATGCAATCAGGTCCAGATCCAATGTCCTTCGCCCCCAGCGTTGCGCGCGGGCACGACCAAACTTGGTCTCAATATGGTGCAACGCATCCAAAATACCCGGCGCGTCCAACTCGGTGGCTATGACAGCAGCTGCATTTACGTAGTCAGGTCCGGCCCCTAGCGGAAAACAAGGCGTTGCATAAAACGAGCTTAGCGCCTTTAAACGCAGGCCAAAATTTCTGAATTGTTGCGTCGCAGCTGCGATGGTTTGTGCGGGGGCACCAACCTCGGACGGCATGTTTCCACCAAGCGCGATTAACGTTAGGTCACCCATTGCCAGCGGCCACTTGGTTAACTTAAAGGCATTTCGGACTTGCGACATCTGGAAAAAAACCTACATTCGAAAAAGACGTTTCGCCAATTTTAAGTATTTACTGACTAATATCCTAGCGAAACGGATTACCGAAGGGACAATTCATGTTTTACAAAGACGAACGGCTTGCGCTGTTCATCGATGGCTCGAATCTTTATGCTGCAGCAAAATCGCTCGGCTTTGATATCGACTACAAGCTGTTGCGCCAGGAATTTATGCGGCGTGGCAAGTTGCTCCGGGCTTTTTATTACACAGCTCTGCTCGAGAATGATGAATACTCCCCCATTCGCCCGTTGGTCGACTGGCTACATTACAACGGTTTCTCGATGGTGACGAAGCCAGCCAAAGAATACACCGACAGCATGGGGCGTCGTAAGGTCAAAGGCAACATGGACATCGAACTGGCCGTCGATGCGATGGAACTGGCGCCACATGTCGACCATATCGTTCTGTTTTCAGGCGATGGCGATTTTAGGCCCCTGGTCGAAAGCCTGCAACGAAAAGGTGTGCGCGTTTCAGTGGTTTCAACCATTCGCAGTCAACCCCCCATGATCTCGGACGATTTGCGACGTCAGGCAGATAACTTCATTGAACTCGACGAGTTGAAAGATGTCATCGGCCGGCCACAACGCGAACCGTACACCGAACGGAGCGAAACAGAAAGCACCGACGCAACCTGATCAGGCGTCCACGTGCCGGGACAAGTCTTACAACTGCCGTGTCGCCAATAACGATGCGACAGTTTTAATGCCGCCAAAGTCCCGGCTGTTCTCGGCTTTTGGTCAATTGAAAGCAGTCGCAGCAATTCCCGTGCTGATGTAATTCGGGAGACGGCACTGCGCATTCGGTGCTTGATATGAACCATTTCTGGATCAATCTGCCCCAGTTCCCTGTCTTTTGATGGCGAAGGCCCATGCGCAGACCAAGTCGCGCTGCGTTGCGGCGCTCCCTTTACGATCCACGCCCCACACCTTACGTCAGGGCGTCAGGAGTCCACATCATGTCCAATGCCCCTCTTACCCTCTACCTCGCCGCCCCGCGCGGATTCTGCGCTGGCGTGGACCGGGCAATCAAAATCGTTGAGATGGCGATTGAGAAATGGGGCGCACCTGTCTACGTCCGCCACGAGATCGTTCACAACAAATATGTCGTCGACGGTTTGCGCGCGAAAGGGGCGGTTTTTGTTGAGGAGCTAGACCAGTGTCCTGTTGACCGCCCGGTCATATTTTCGGCCCATGGCGTGCCTAAATCGGTTCCGGCTGCAGCAGCTGCCCGCAAAATGATATATGTCGATGCCACTTGCCCGCTGGTCAGCAAAGTCCACATTGAGGCACAGCGTCATTCAGACAACGGCCTGCAAATGATCATGATCGGGCATCAAGGTCACCCCGAAACAGTCGGTACAATGGGACAGCTGCCAGAAGGCGAGGTCTTGCTGGTCGAAACAGTGGAAGACGTGGCGCAGGTGAAGGTTCGTGATCCGGCGTGTCTTGCCTATGTCACCCAAACTACTCTGTCGGTCGATGACACCGCGAATATCGTAGCCGCGCTTCAAACCCGCTTTCCTGCGATTATTGGACCACATAAAGAGGACATTTGTTATGCAACCACCAACCGGCAAGAGGCGGTCAAGCAGATCGCACCAAAATGTGACGCTATGCTGGTCGTCGGTGCGCCAAACTCGTCCAATTCCCGCCGTCTGGTCGAAGTTGGCGCGCGCGCAGGCTGTGACTACGCGCAACTTGTGCAACGCGCGACCGACATTGACTGGCGCGCGCTTGACGGCATCAAGAGCGTGGGCATCACAGCAGGTGCATCGGCGCCTGAATTGCTGGTGAATGAAGTTATCGATGCGTTCAAGTCGCGCTTTGATGTCACTGTGGAGCTTGTCGAAACAGCGATCGAAGACGTCGAATTCAAAGTGCCGCGCGTTTTGCGCGAACTCGCATGAAGACTGTCCCGGATCGCCCACTGACTTGGTTTGACCCCTCATACCGGCGACATATAGTTTTGAAGCGATCCGATGTGGGCAGCTTTATTCAAGACTGGAGATCTTTTGATGAGCGATATTGAAACCATTAAGGTCTATGATACGCGTGCGGTCGAATATGCCCAAATGACCGATGTGGAAAACGCCGCCGATCCCGGGCTGGAAGCATTCATTGCGGTCTTACCAGAAACTGGGCGGGTCCTTGATGTCGGCTGTGGCCCCGGAATGGCCGCGGCGCGTATGGCTCAGGCCGGCCTCAGGGTTGATGCGACTGATGCGTCCTCTGAGATGGCTTCGATGGCCGGAAATGCCAAAGGTGTAACAGCCTGGCAGGCAACATTTGACGAGATTTCTGGTGACGCAATCTACGACGGTATCTGGGCCAATTTCTCTCTTCTGCATGCACCGCGCTCTGACATGCCACGACATCTGGCAGCTTTGCGGACTGCCCTCAAACCGGGCGGCCAGTTTCATATCGGCATGAAGCTGGGCACTGGCCAGGCCCGGGACGGCATAGGGCGGCTTTACACATATTATACCGAACAGGAATTGACCGACCTGCTGACTGACACTGGGTTCATTGTGACTGATGCCGTGCCAGGGCGCGGATTGGGGCTGGACGGCACAATGGCAGATTGGGTATCGCTGGCTGCTCATGGCTAAGCTGATTGCATATACAGACGGTGCCTGTTCCGGCAATCCCGGCCCCGGCGGTTGGGGTGCACTGCTGCGTGCGATGGACGGAGACCGGGTCGTCAAAGAACGCAAGCTCAGCGGTGGTGAGGCTGAGACCACCAACAACCGCATGGAACTACTGGCGGCGATCCACACACTTGAAACGCTGGCACGGCCGACCGAAATCACCATTGTGACCGATAGCCAATACGTCAAAAACGGCGTGACCAGCTGGATCCATGGCTGGAAAAAAAACGGCTGGAAGACTGCTGCCAGAAAACCGGTGAAAAACGCCGAACTCTGGCAACGTCTGGACGAAGCTCAGGCCCAACACAGCGTCATATGGGAATGGGTCAAAGGCCACGCTGGCCATCCTGAAAACGAGCGCGCCGACGCATTGGCTCGGGCTGGCATGGTCCCTTTCAAGCCAAGAGACAAAGCCGCCAAAACCTGACCTTGCTCAGATCTCTTGGTGATGGATCCGATCATCATCTTTGGATTGACCCTTGCGTTAGTCTTCTATCACGCGAAATAGCCAATGATTTGCGCGTCGCAAACATTGGCGTTCGGTACTATTTCTTGAAGTATGTCTGCCAGATCCAGATTAGCAAAAGCGCCCCAAGGACCGCGCCTACAAAACCGGCCATAAACCCCATTACCGTAGCCAAAGCGCGCAAGATCAGGCCACCGATCAGAGCCCCCGCCATGCCGACGACAACTGTCGTCACAATATCGGCCTCGACCCTCATTAATCGTGTTGCCAGAAATCCGGCAGCCGCGCCGATAATGATCAGCCCCACTATGAACATCTCATTTCCTCCAATGTGTCGGCACGATGATCAGGGCGCCAATTGACGACGCAATCGCATTCAGGCCGGGACTGGAAAAGCCAAATCCAAACATCAGCCGCACAAAATAGAACAGGAACGCGCCGCCGATGCAGATGATGATCGATTGCAGGATTCCGTTATGCGTAAAGCTCGATTTTTCCGACAGATAGCCAACAATCCCGGCAATCACGACCGTGCCCATCATGGTGAAAAACATATCCGGTCTCCTAAAGAAGGGTGCCCTTTGGAATGGGCCACCCTCGCAATACTTCATCTGTATTCTGCGCTGCCTTGCCGGCGCGTTGCAAGCGGGTCAACTGAACCGCACCGGTGCCACACGCAACGCTCAGCGCATCATCCAGCACCTCTCCGGGTGTGCCTGCGCCTTCTCTCAGACGCGACGCCAGAAGTTTCACACGCTCGCCCCTAATTTTGTACCAGGCACCCGGAAACGGTGAAAGGCCGCGGATGAGGCGATCCACCTCTGGTGCGGGCCGCGACCAGTCCACATGTGCCTCAGCCTTGTCGATCTTGGCCGCATAACTCACACCGACCTCAGGCTGGGGTTCTGGCACCAGTGCGTCCAGTTGCTCCAGCGCCTGGAGAGCCAAGGCCGCCCCCATGGGCGACAGCCTGTCATGCAGGCCCCCTGTCATCTCTTCAACGCCAATATCTGTTACTTCGCGCAACAATACCGGCCCTGTATCCAACCCTGCTTCCATCTGCATGATGCAGATGCCGGTCTGCGCATCTCCTGCCATGATCGCCCGGTGGATCGGCGCCGCGCCACGCCAGCGCGGCAACAGCGAGGCGTGGATGTTGAGGCAGCCGTGCAGCGGTGCATCCAGTATGACCTGAGGCAAAATCAGCCCATAAGCCACAACCACGGCGACCTCGGCGCTTAACGCCGCAAATTCAGCCTGAGCCCCAAGGTCTTTCAGCGACACAGGATGGCGCACGACAAGTCCGAGCGCCTCAGCACGCGCCTGCACCGGGCTGGGCCGACCCTTTTTGCCTCGACCCGCAGGGCGGGGAGGTTGGCAATAAACGGCAACGATCTGATGCCCGGCGTCTACAAGACCATCCAGAACCGGGACTGAAAACTCTGGAGTTCCCATGAAGATAACGCGCATCGCGACCTCTCAAACGTTTTGCAAAGCTGAGCCAGCCCAACTTTGCCATATCAGATCATTGCGCCTTGCGTGCTTTGCGCAGCAGCATATCCCGTTTCACTTTCGACAGATGGTCAAAGTACATCCTGCCATTCAGATGGTCGATCTGATGCTGCACGGACGTCGCCCAAAGGCCTACAAAATCTTTCCGGTCCACCACGCCATTGTGATCCAGATATCGCACCGTCACGGCGCGTGGACGTTTGATGCTAGCTGAAACACCTTTCAGGTTCGGGCTTGCCTCCTCATGAGGGCGCAACTCAATCGAGGCATGCAATATCTCCGGATTCGCCATCCGAACCGCCTGACCGCGTTTGTCTGACGCATCCACCACGGCCAGCCGCAGCATCACCCCTATCTGTGGTGCAGCAAGGCCAACGCCGGGCATGGCTTCCATTGTATCAATCATGTCTTGCCAGATCGCTCGAATGTCGTCGGTAATCTTCGGCACAGGTTCGCCAGAGGCACGTAGTCGTTTGTCCGGCCACGGAATACAGCGACATGCGGTCATGCGCGTATCATCTTGTACTCGGCTTCAACCGTGGCGCGGGTCTCTGTATCCAGATGATCAAGCGTTACAACCCCGTCGAGATGGTCGAGTTCATGTTGAACACAGACAGATCCAAATCCTGAGAACCCCTGAACCACCCGCGCACCTTGCAGCGATGTCCACATCATCTGCACCGTCGTTGGTCGACGCACCTCTGTAGTCACGCCGGGAATCGACAAACAGCCTTCGGTGCTTACAGCGCTCTCTTCTCCTACTTCCTGCAACATCGGATTGATCAAGACCAACGGATCCGACCTGCCTTCTTTCCAACCAATATCCATCACGAACATTCGACACAGTGCGCCGACCTGCGGCGCGGCCAGACCGCGCCCTTTGGCCGCGTACATCGTTTCTAGCATATCTGCGGCGAGCATCTGCACCATCGCCAATTCTGCCACCGGACTGCAGGTTTGGGTCAGGCGTTCGTCGGGCCATGCCAGAATGGAAAGAACCGCCATCCGTTCAGGTCCGCGCCATTTCGCGTTTAATCTTCTGCATCCGGCGCGTGATCATCTGACGCTTCAGCGGCTTAAGATAGTCGATGAACAACTTACCTTCGAGATGGTCAATTTCGTGTTGTACACAGGTGGCCCAAAGCCCATCAAACCCGTCTTGCTGCGCGTTTCCATCCCGGTCGAGCCACGCCACCTGTACCTCAGATGGGCGGGTGACATCTGCATATTGCTCTGGAATTGACAAACAGCCTTCTTCATAGGTGTTCTGCTCATCCGATGCCGAGATTACATGCGGGTTGAACATAATCATTGGCTTGGGCGCCACGCCATCAGCTTTCTCACAATCAAGCACGATGAGACGGCGCAAGACCCCAACCTGCGGCGCGGCAAGACCAATGCCCGGCGCCTTATACATCGTCTCAAGCATATCATCCGCCAGCACCCGCAATTCATCGCTGATATCTGCGACGGGATCACACAGCTTCTTAAGGCGCGGGTCGGGATGAAGAATAATATTGCGTTTCATGACCCTGATTTAAGACACCACAGCGGGCTTCGCAACGCCTCTTGCGTCCGGCGCATTTGCAGCTAGCTTGCAGCTAACATTCTCAGGAGACTCCCACATGGATTTTGACACCCTTATCGAACGGCGCGGTACAAATAGCACCAAGTGGGATATGATGGAAAAGCTGTATGGCGTGTCTCCAAAAGACGGACTGGCCATGTGGACCGCAGATTCCGATTATGCCACTGCACCTTGTGTGATTGATGCTGTGCATCAAGCCGCCGACCACGGGGTTTTTGGCTATGTCTGGGAATATCCAAAATATTTCGAGGCGATCCAGTGGTGGATGAAGACCCGGCACAGCTGGGAGATTGATCAGGACTGGATACTGACGTCACAGGGTCTGGGCAATGCAATCGCCTTGTGTCTTGACGTCTGGAGCGAACCCGGCGACGGCGCTGTCATTTTTTCCCCGGTCTATCATGAGTTTGCACTGAAGATTAAGAAGACCGGCCGCCAAGTGGTCGAATGCCCGCTGGTGCGCGAGGGCGACACCTACGTCCTGGATCTGGATGACGCCCAAAGCCGGCTGACTGGGTCTGAAAAACTGCTGATCTGGTGTTCGCCGCAAAATCCGTCTGGCCGGATCTGGACTCCAGAGGAACTGCGCGCTGTAGCCGATTTTGCCGAACGCAATGATCTGGTACTGGTCTGCGACGAGATTCATCACGACCTGATCTTTCCCGGCCACGACTTTGTGCCCATGGACATCGCGGCGCCTGATATTCGCAGCAGGGCTGTATTTCTAACGGCCGCATCGAAAACCTTCAACGTTGCCGGGCAGCGTACCGGCAACATGATCATCCCGGATCCGGAGCGACGCGCCTCCATGCAGAATCGCTTAAATACGCTCGATTACAGTGCCAGTTCATTGGGGCTCAGGATAATCGAGGCTGCTTATTCACCCGAAGGTGCCGAATGGGTCGATGCTCAGATCACCCATCTCAATCGCAACCGCCAACTGTTTGACAAGGCGGTCAATGCGATACCCGGCCTTTGGTCAATGCCGCTTCAGAGCACCTATCTGGCATGGGTTGATTTCTCGGGCACCGGCATGACCCCCGACGAGGTCGCCACGCGCATCCGTGACGATGCAAAAATCGCAGTTTCCGCAGGACCGAGTTTTGGCGTAGGAGGCGAATTATTCCAACGGTTTAACCTCGCCACCCAAGGTGCACGGGTCGAAGACGCCTGTGCGCGCCTGACGCGGGCGTTTTCAGACCTGCAATAATCAACCCTGCGGCAACATAGCCACCGGCGAATCTGGCGCGCGAAAAAAATCGAGCGGGGCTTTATCCGCGGCCGCAGTGCTGCGCTTGAATTCAAAGATCAACTCACCGTTCTCTTCTTCAAGTGCTATGATCAGACACTGATAAAGATGGTACGTTCCGTCATAAAGATCGACCAGACCGCGCAAATGCGGTGCGCCATCAGCTTCGAGGGCAAACCCCGTGCTCCATAGGCGTAGTACCGGATAGATCTGACCATCTACGTCCAAACGCAATCGGCTGGACTTTTTCAGGGCGGCCAACCGGGCGGCATCGAGCCCAGCCTGAACTTCTTTTGGTAAAAACGTTGTCACGACTCGTACTCCCTTGAACGCCTGTCAGCTTGGCAGTACGGCTATGAAAATCAAGTAAAAATTTGAGGACACAAATGCACGTCTTCGAAACACCGCGCATTTGTGCACGTCCGCAGGCCAACTGCGCGCCCAAAGGCATAGGCAAGCTGATGTCAGCCGACTACATCTGTCCCATGACTGCGCAAGGAGAGAACTGATGGGTCTTTTGGTTGACGGCGAATGGCACGATACGTGGTACGAAACCAAATCAACAGGCGGGTCGTTTGAACGCGCGGCAGCAAAGTTTCGCAACTGGATAACCGCAGACGGCAGTGCCGGGCCGTCCGGAGCAGGCGGGTTTCCCGCTGTCAGTGGGCGCTATCATCTTTATGTCAGCTATGCCTGCCCGTGGGCGCATCGCACGCTGATCTTTTTGAACCTCAAGGGTCTCGACGACCATATCACCGTTTCTGTGGTTCATCCGGATATGCTGACGGATGGCTGGACTTTTGAGCAGGATGACCAGGGCGCCACGGGTGACACGCTCTACAATCTGGGCTTTGCGCACAATCTTTATACCAAGGCCGATCCAAATTTCTCTGGCCGCGTGACGGTTCCAATCCTGTGGGACAAAGAGCGAGAAACCATCGTCTCAAACGAAAGCTCCGAGATCATCCGAATGTTCAACAGCGCCTTCGACGGGTTGACGGGAAACAGTGATGACTACTGGCCCGGCCCAATGCGTGACGCCATCGCTCCCGTCAACGACCGCATCTACGACACGCTTAACAACGGCGTCTACAAATGTGGATTTGCCACCAGTCAGGCCGCCTACGACGCTGCCATCAAACCTTTGTTCGATACCCTCGACTGGCTGGAAGAACGCTTAGCCCAAAACCGATATCTTATGGGTGATCAAGTCACTGAAGCAGACTGGCGCCTGTTCACAACGCTTATTCGTTTCGATCCGGTTTATCATCTGCATTTCAAATGCAACCGTCAGCGCATCATCGATTACCCGAACCTTTGGGGCTATGTGCGCGAACTCTACCAATGGCCGGGCGTCGAGGCGACCGTCAACCTGCCCCACATCGTGCGCCACTATCACTACAGCCACGACAGCATTAACCCATACCGGATCATTCCAATCAATCCGGTGCTGGACTTCGCCGCCCCGCACGGGCGCGGACAGATTTCGACTGACAAATAGGCATCACACCAGAATTTGAGGCCTCAGCGCGCGCTTGCGTAGTGCTCGACCATGGCTGCAAGATCTTCCGGCGGCGTACTGCTTTGAACGTAAGCACAGGCGTTGGGGCTATGCGCAAATATCGACCCGTCCGAAAAGAAGCTGGTGTTTGTCACAAAAATCACCTGCGCGTCCGGACGCCGGTAGCTGGCAAAATCGGCCACAGCCAAGGCACTGCCTTGCCGCAAGACAAGATCGAGAACGATAATATCAAAATCCTCAGAATAAAGTTTCGCAATCGCGCCCTCCTGGCTTGAGGCCAGCGATACCTCTGCGCCAAGTCGTTCCAAGTGGCGCTGCCACAGCAGCCCCAATTCCGATTGGCTTTCTACAATCAATACGTTCATCTACCCCCCCAAGGGCTACCGGACACAATAATGCAAGGATCGGACCATAACCGGTGTGAATTCATTATCCTAACAATTGGTTAACAAAATCAGTGCACTTGTTCGTATCGGCGTTGTTTACGTTCACGTAAGCGTGAATCTGCCACAATACCCACTGACCGTAGTAGATTTTTCACTCATCGCTAAATGAAACACCGCAGCTTAGTCGCTCCGAAGTTACACCTTACAAGATCGGGGTTGATATCACCGCCGGTTTTCGGATTGAAGGGGGCTATGGATACATCGCTCGTTCTCTGTTTGGCCTTGCTGCTTGACGCCATATTAGGCGAACCCAAATTGCTTTGGGATCGGGTCCCGCACCCGGCCATACTGATCGGTCGCGGCATAAAATGGTGCGACGCCCTTCTCAACTCAGGATCCAACCGCAAAGTCAAAGGGCTGATCACAATTATCGGCCTTTCGGTCGCAGCGCTGGCACTTGGATGGATGCTCAGTTGGTTCGGCCCGTTGATTGAAATTGCTGTGACCGCCATACTCCTGGCTCAGCGCTCGTTAGTTGATCACGTGCGTGCCGTCAGCGATGGCTTGCGGGTGTCGCTGGGTGACGCGCGACGTCTGGTTGCCCGGATCGTCAGCCGCGATACGCGTGGCATGGATGAAAGCGCCGTCGCCCGGTCCGCCATAGAAAGCGCTGCTGAAAACATGTCAGACGGGCTGATGGCTCCTGCCTTCTGGTTCCTGGTCGGCGGATTACCCTGTCTAATCCTGTATAAGGTGATCAACACCGCTGACAGCATGATTGGCTATCGCACTCCCCGCCATGAGGATTATGGCTGGGCCGCCGCGCGGTTTGATGACTTCTTGAACCTGATCCCGGCCCGCCTGACCGCTGTCCTAATTGCCCTTCCTGCAGGTCAGCTGAGCCAATGGAGCAGTATTGCAGCGGACGCACGGCTTCATCGCTCGCCAAATGCCGGCTGGCCTGAGGCCGCAATGGCCCGAGCATTAAACATCGCGCTTTCCGGTCCGCGCTCGTATGGCGGGACATTGACCGACTTTGCCTATGTGCACGCCGACGGTCGCAAGCAACTGAGCGCAAATGACATTGATGCCGCCGTGACTAAGCTATGGCAGGCCTGGGGTCTGGTTCTGGCTCTCTGCTTTATGATTGCTCTTTTCTGACGGCTCCGGATAGGGTGCACCCCATTGCAGCTGCAACGGATTTCAACATGCGCATTTTGTCGAGCCTCTCGGCCCTCATTCTCGCCACAACACCGGTTTTGGCTCAAGATCAGTGCGGCGGTAAATTTTCTGATTTCATTGCGGAATTAAGGTCCGAAGCTATAGCGGATGGGCACAGGCCCGCCTCCGTTGACAGCTTTTTTTCTCATGCGCGGCAAGACCCTTCCGTCGTCAAGGCGGATCGTTCACAAGGCGTGTTCCAACGTCCCTTTGTCGACTTTTCTCGCCATCTCATCAGTCAGAATCGGATCGATCGCGGGCGCGCCAACGCCCAGAAATACGACAAAGTGTTTGATCAGATAGAGGCAGAATACGGCGTTTCCCGAGGGGTACTCCTCGCCTTTTGGGCGTTCGAGACCGACTATGGCGCGGTGCAAGGCGACTTTAACACGCTGAATGCGTTGGTGACTCTGGCGCATGATTGCCGCCGCCCAGAGTTGTTTCGCCCACAGATTTTCGCTGCCCTTGAGTTGTTTGAGAGTGACAATTTCAGCCCGACAATGACCACCGGTGCGTGGGCTGGCGAAATTGGCATGGTCCAGATGCTGCCGCGCGATATTATCGAGAATGGCGTTGATGGCGACGGAGACGGGCGCGTCTCCCTCAAGACTTCAGCGCCGGATGCTTTGCTGTCAGGCGCAAAAATGCTGCAGAGTCTGGGCTGGCAGCCCGGCGCGCCGTGGCTCAAGGAGGTGACAATTCCTCCCACGCTCGATTTGGCGCAAACTGGACTTGATCATTCAAAATCCGTGACTGAATGGGCTGCATTGGGCGTATCTCTGCGCGATGGTTCATTCGCGGTCGACGCAATGCAGGCGTCGGTTCTGCTGCCTCAGGGTCGGGGCGGGCCTGCGTTTCTCGCCTTCCCAAATTTTCGGGTTTACTTTGAGTGGAATCAAAGCTTTGTCTACGTTCTCACGGCCGCATATTTCGCGAACAGACTAGAAGGCGCGGACCGCTACATCGCGGGCACGCCCGCGCAGGGACTTAACGGCGCTCAGATGAAGCAACTGCAGGCCAAACTGCAGGCGCAAGGTTACGATGTCGGTAAAGTGGACGGTATATTGGGTGCCAGAACACGTGCCGCCGTGCAAGCCGAACAAATCCGGATCGGGTTGCCTGCTGATGCTTGGCCGACACCTGAACTGCTGGGCCGGTTGTAACAGAGGCGTCTAGCCCAGTCAGGCCACCATGCTCGAGGCTTTTTTGAGGTCAACCGATACCAATTGCGACACACCCTGCTCGGCCATTGTCACGCCGAACAGGCGATCCATACGTGACATGGTCACGGCATG